>Ga0070741_10002735_pt1 | contig 46204 bp, 46 predicted proteins | sample Coa_R1_4_FD_66440 | JGI IMG/M metagenome (GOLD analysis project Ga0070741, IMG submission 66440) | Surface soil microbial communities from Centralia Pennsylvania, which are recovering from an underground coalmine fire - Coalmine... | ecosystem: Environmental > Terrestrial > Soil > Unclassified ... | reverse complement strand
GGGGCCGGGGCCATCGGCGGTGTGGTCGGCGCCCGCCTCTTCCAGGCTGGCCACGACGTGGTCCTCATCGCCAGGGGCGACCACCTCGACGCCATCCAGTCCCAGGGCCTGCGCCTGGAGACGCCCGACGAGACGCTCACGGTCGAGGTCCCCGCGGTGGGCAGTGCGGCCCAGGCCGGCCTGAGGGCGGGCGACGTCGTGCTGTTGGCGGTGAAGAGCCAGGACACGGCTGCCGCCCTCGCCACATTGCCCATCGCCGTGCCCGTGGTCTGCCTGCAGAACGGCGTGGAGAACGAGCGGGTCGCGCTGCGCCTGTTCCCCGACGTGTACGGATGCTGCGTGCTGTGCCCGGCCAGCCACCTCGAGCCGGGGAGCGTGGTGGCGTACTCGTCCCCCGTCACCGGGGCGCTCGACGTGGGCCGGTATCCGGGCGGCGTCGACGAGACCGCGGTGGCGGTGGCGACGGCCTTCAGGGCGTCGACCTTCGAAAGCGTGGCCCGGCCCGACGTCATGCGCTGGAAGTACGCCAAGCTCCTCACCAACCTGGGCAACGCCGTGGAGGCGGTGTTGGGCCCGGACGCCCGGGGTGGCGCCATCGCCCAGCGGGTGCGGGAGGAGGGGGTGGCGTGCCTGCGAGCGGCGGGCGTCGACTTCGCCAGCGAGGAGGAGGACGCCGAGCGGCGCGCGTCGGTCGCCATTCGCCCCGTGGCCGGCCAGCGCCGAGGCGGCGGGTCGTCGTGGCAGAGCCTGGCCCGCGGGTCGGGGTCGATCGAGGCCGACTACCTGAACGGCGAGATCGCCCTGCTCGGGCGCATGCATGGGGTGCCCACGCCCGTCAACGCCACCGTCCAGCGCCTGGCCAACCGGGTCGCGGCCGAACGCCGGCCGCCGGGCTCGATCACCGAGGCGGCCTTGCTGGAAGCGCTGGGCCAGGCGGCCCAGGTCGACTGAAAGGCCACACCCCGCCGGTATCGTGGGTCACCTGATGTCCCCGGCCGACACCGACCACGACCACGACCTCCTCGCCGGCCTCAACCCCGTCCAGCGGGAGGCCGTCGTGCACGACAGCGGGCCCCTGCTGGTGGTGGCCGGGGCCGGTTCGGGCAAGACCCGGGTGCTCACCCACCGCATCGCCCACCTCATCCAGACCGGCGTCAGCCCCTTCGAGATCCTGGCCATCACCTTCACCAACAAGGCGGCCGACGAGATGAAGCAGCGGGTGGCCACCCTGGTCGGCCCGGTGGCCCAGAAGATGTGGGTGTCGACCTTCCACTCGGCGTGCGTGCGCATCCTGCGCCGGGAGGCCGAGCGCCTGGGGTACAAGCCGAGCTTCACGATCTACGACCAGGCCGACGCCAACCGCCTCGTCAGCTACGTGCTGCGCGACCTCAACATCGACGCCAAGCGCTTCCCACCCCGGCAGGTGCACGCCGTCATCAGCCAGGCCAAGAACGAGCTGGTCGACTTCGAGACCTACAAGGACCGGGCCAAGACGATCTACGAGCGGCGCATCGGCGATGTGTACGCCGAGTACCAGAAGCGCCTGCACGGGGCCAGCGCCATGGACTTCGACGACCTGCTGATGGTCACCGTCAACCTGCTCCAGGCTCACCCCGACGTGCTGGCCCACTACCAGACCCGGTTCAAGCACCTGCTGATCGACGAGTACCAGGACACCAACCGGGCCCAGAACGAGCTGGTCATCCTCCTGGCCAAGGAGCACCACAACATTTGCGTGGTGGGCGACTCCGACCAGAGCGTGTACCGGTTCCGGGGGGCCGACATCCGCAACATCCTCGAGTTCGAAGAGGCGTTCCCCGACGCCACCACCATCGTCCTGGAGCAGAACTACCGCTCCACCCAGACCATCCTCGACGCGGCCAACGCCGTCATCGCCAACAACGCCATGCGCAAGCCCAAGGCGCTGTGGACCGAGCAGGTGGGGGGCGAGCTCATCACCCGCTACCACGCCGAGGACGAGCACGACGAGGCCGCCTTCGTGGCCCACGAGATGACCCGCATGCACCACGACGGGCTGGCGTGGGGCGAGATGGCGATCTTCTACCGGACCAACGCCCAGAGCCGGTCGGTGGAGGAGGAGCTGGTCCGCCGCAACATCCCCTACAAGGTGGTGGGCGGCACCCGGTTCTACGACCGGCGGGAGGTCAAGGACGTGCTCGCCTATGTGAAGGCCCTCGTCAACGAGGCCGACGAGGTGTCGCTCAAGCGGATCGTCAACGTGCCCAAGCGGGGCGTGGGCGACACGTCGCTGGGCCGGCTGGACGCCTGGGCCGCGGCCCGGGGTGTGGCCTACGGCGACGCCCTGCGGTCGGCCGAGCAGGCGGGCATCACGGGCCGGGCCTTGGGCGGCATCAAGGACCTGAACACCTTGCTCGACGAGCTGCGCGCCCTGCCCCGCAACCCGGGCGACCTGCTGGAGGCCATCGTCGAGCGCACCGGGTACCGGGCCGAGCTGGAGGCCGAGCGCACCATCGAGGCCGCGGGCCGGCTGGAGAACATCGCCGAGCTCATCGGCCACGCCCGGGAGTACGAATCGCTGGACGAGTTCATGGAGGCCGTCTCCCTCGTCAGCGACACCGACGACCTGGTCGACGCCGATGAGTCCAAGGCCGTGCTCATGACCCTGCACACGGCCAAGGGCCTGGAGTTCCCGGCCGTGTGGATGATCGGCCTGGAGGACGGGGTGTTCCCCCACCTGCGCTCACTGGGCGAGCCCGACGAGCTGGAGGAGGAGCGCCGCCTCTGTTACGTCGGCATCACCCGAGCCCGCCAGCGGCTGTACCTCACCCACGCGTGGTGCCGCACGTTGTGGGGGTCCACGCAGTACAACCCGCCCAGCCGGTTCCTGAAGGAGATCCCCGAGGACCTCACCCGTCTGGCCGAGGGCGGCCGCACGTCGTCGGGTGGCCGCACCATGACAGGTGGGCGCACCGGCATCATCGAGGCGGCCATGCGGGGCCGGTCGGCCACGCCGGTCAAGACCACGGGCGCCGAGTCGCTCACGCTGGCCGTGGGCGACGACGTGGTCCACGGCAAGTGGGGCGAGGGTGTGATCCTCGAGGTGATCGGGTCGGGCGACAAGGCCGAGGCCGTGGTCCGGTTCCCGTCGGTGGGGGAGAAGCGTCTGCTCCTGGCCTGGGCCCCACTCAAGAAGGCGTAGCCCCTCTCAGCATTCTCGTAACGCTGGCGCCGCCTATGTGGGACTGAGCGTTACGAGAACGGTGACCGCTTCAGGCGGCGTGGTGGAGGGGCTTGACCACGGCGCCGGCGCCCTCGGCCGCTTCCAGCTGGGTCGTGATCGACCTGGCCACGACCGGCGACAGCAGCATCGACAGGTGCCCGCGGTCCTTGACCAACACGTTGGTGGCGCCGTGCAGCTTGGCGCTGGGCGAGGGCTGGATGAGCAGGTCGATGTTCGAGTAGTACGCCACCCACCGCACCGAGCCCCGGGCCACCGACGGCCCCAGCGCCCGCATGATCTCCGACCCGGGCAGCAGTTGCTTGGCCGTGCGCCCGAAGGCGGCCCCGGCCACGGCGGCGATGGTTCCCTGGTGGGGGCTGGCCACGGAAACGGCGGTGTCCACCACCGAGTCGCCGCCGAGCTCCTGCACGTACCAACGGAGGATGACGCCGCCCAGGCTGTGCCCGACCACGTGGACCTTGGGGCTGCCGGTGAGGGCCCGGATCAGGTCGATGCGTCCCTTCAGGCGGGCGGCCAGCTCGGGGACGTCGTGGGCCAGCGGGTTGTAGTTGACCGTGTGCACGCTGGTGAAGCCGGCCTTGCGCAGGTGGCGCTCGAGCACCAGCCAGGCCGACCGGTTGTGGCCGTAGCCGTGCACCAGCACGACGGGCGTGTCGTGCAGCCCGTCATCGCAGGGAGAGCCAGGGGTGATGCTCGACTCGAAGATGCCCTTGGGATAGGAGACGGCGGCCCGAGCCAGGTTGAGCGCTTCCCGCAGATGACCCACGTAGGTCTCCGGTCGCTTCAGGGCCGTGCTCAGGGCTCCCACGACGTAGGTGTCGGCCTTTGGCATCCCGAGGTACATACCCCGGAACGACCATTTACAGAACCCTTCTCTTTTCCTATCCAGACCTAGTCAGTAGCGGGCTGGGGGGTGGTGCCAGAGGGGTTCCGAAGGTCTACATACAGGGTAAAACCGGCCTTCTTCTTCTCTTTCACCACCGTCGGGTAGTGGACAAGACCCGTCCCGTCGGGCGGGTAGGTGCCACCGTCACACGGATCGACGAACACCTGGCGTCCGGCGTCCCAGCGCACCTGGCAGCCGGGCGCCTGGGTTTCGGGCGCATGGGTTTCGGGCGCATGGCCTTCGAAGGCCAGCCACCCGGTCTTGTCGTCCGACCCGAGGTGCTGCACGTAGATCGTTCGACCTCGCCGCAACAGGTCGGGGAACAGGAGCGGTCCCTGGCGAGCGATGGGCGGGGCCAGGCGCCGCACCTGCCCGACCTCGAACACGGAGTCGCCCAGTTGCACCCGTGCATTGGGGGAGCGGGAAAGCCGCAGCACGAAGACCACGACGAGCACAGCCGTGAGCAGGGCCAGGAGGGCGGCGGTGATGAGGGCGGTCTTCCGGTTCATCGCAAGTGCTGCATCGTTGCCTGATCGAAGCGCTGGCGCCGGTCACCCGGGGCCGCCGCGCCCAGCGCGGCGCCGACCGCAGCGGCCACGGCCGCGGGGTCGCCCTCGGGAACGACAGCGTCGGCGATGCCCAGCTCGATCATGTCCGGCGCCGTGAGCCGCAGCTGCTCGGCCCGGCGAGCGGCGGCGTCGGCCGTGGCCCGCCGGTCGAGGATGGCGGCTGCGCCCTCGGGGCGGATCACGGAGAACACGGCGTCTTCGAGCATGAGCAGGCGATCGGCGAACCCCAGGGCCAGCGCCCCGCCGCTGCCGCCCTCGCCCACGCACACGGCCACGCTGACCGTCGGCAAGGCGGCCATGGCCGCCAACGTGCGGGCGATCTCCCTGGCGATGCCACCGGCCTCGGACTCCGGTCCCGGGTCGGCGCCGGGCGTGTCGATCAACGTGACGAGGGGCAGGCCCAGCTTGCCGGCCAGGCCGATGGCCCGCTGGGCCAGGCGGTAGCCCGCCGGCGTCGGGGCGCCCCGTTCCATGGCGATCACGACGGCCCGCGGCCCGCCGGCCCGCAGGGTGCACAGGCCGGCCCGGATGGTGGGGTCGGTGCCGTGCAGGTCCACCCACGACGACGTGAGCGCCGCCGCCCACGCCCTGCCGCTCCACCGGCCCGGGACCCGGGCGGCCAGCACCTTGCCCCACGGCCCGGCCACCGGCGGCGGCGGCTCGGCCGGGTCCACCGACGGCAGGGGGCAGGCCCGCAGGCCGAGGCAGGCCTCGACCCATTCGCGGGCCCGGTCAGGCGCCACCACGGCGTCGACCAGCCCGGCCCGGTAGGCCGACTCGGCCGTGTGCGACGACGCCGGCAGGGCTTCGTGGGTGGTCAGCTCGGCCACGCGCGGCCCGGCGAACCCGATGGTGGCGCCGGCGGTGGCCGCCCGCAGGTCGCACAGGGACGCGTACGACGCGAACACGCCGCCGGTGGTGGGCGCCCGGTGGACCGCCACCGAGAGCAACCCGGCGGCGGCGTGGTCCGACGCGGCCGCAGCCGTGCGGGCCATCTGGATGAGCGCCACCATCCCTTCCTGCATGCGGGCCCCGCCCGACGCCGACACCACCACCACCGGCAACCGCAGGGCCGTGGCCCGCCGGTAGGCCCGCACCACCCGCTCGCCGTGGGCCGCGCCCATCGAGCCCGCCATGACGTCGAAGCGGCCCTGGATCAGGGCGTAGTGCGCGGTCCGGCCCGTGAGCACCGACTCCTCGCCGGGCGGCGCGTAACCGGGGAAGCGCAGGGGGTCGGACCCGAGGACGTCGGCGTCCCACTCGGCTTCGATCGGGTGGAGGAGCTCCATGGCGGTCCGTAGTATCTCCGAACCGTGAACCGTCCCTACCGAGTGGTCGTTGCCAAGCCTGGACTCGACGGCCATGACCGGGGGGCCAAGGTGATCGCCCGGGCCTTGCGGGACGCCGGTTTCGAGGTCATCTACACCGGCCTCCACCAGACGCCGGATCAGATCGTCGAGGCCGTCATCCAGGAGGACGCCGACGCCGTGGGGCTGTCGCTCCTCTCCGGTGCCCACATGACCCTGGTACCCCGGGTGGTCGACCTCCTGCGCCAGCGGGACGCGGAGGACGTGATGGTGGTGTGCGGCGGGATCATCCCCGAGGCCGACATCCCCAAGTTGAAGGAGGCGGGCGTGGCCGAGGTCTTCACGCCGGGGACGCCGTTGCCCGAGATCTCGCAATGGCTCGAAGCCGCGCTCGACGCGCAGCAGTGAAGACAGTTAGGGAGTAGCCAGTGGACCTGTTCGAGTACCAGGGCAAGCAGTACTTCGCCCGTTTCGGCATCCCGGTCAGCCCCGGCGGCGTGGCCGATACGGTCGACGAGGCCGTGGCCCAGGCCGACAAGGCGGGCTATCCCGTCGTGGTCAAGGCCCAGGTGCAGGTGGGCGGCCGGGGCAAGGCGGGCGGCATCAAGCTGGCCGCCAATGCCGACGAGGTGCGCACCCACGCCTCCAACATCCTCGGAATGGACATCAAGGGCCACGTGGTCCGGCGCCTCTGGGTCGAGCATGCGTCCGACATCGCCAAGGAGTTCTACGCGTCGTTCACGCTCGACCGGTCGGCCAAGAAGCACCTGGGCATGCTGTCGGCCCAGGGCGGTGTGGAGATCGAGCAGGTGGCCGAGGAGAACCCCGACGCCATCGCCAAGCTCCACATCGATCCCGTCGACGGGCTCACCGAGGACGCGGCCCGGGCCTGGGTGGCCGAGGCCAGGCTCGACCCGCAAGCCACCGAGGGCACGGTCGACATCCTGCTGAAGCTCTACCGCTGCTACGTGGACGGCGACGCCGACCTGGTGGAGATCAACCCGCTGATCCTCACGCCCGAAGGCAAGGTGCATGCCCTCGACGCCAAGGTCACGCTGGACGACAACGCTTCCTTCCGCCATCCCGAGTGGGACGAGTTCCGGGGCCTGCAGGTCATGGACCCGCGCGACGAACTGGCCCACGAGAAGGGCTTGCAGTACGTGGGCCTGGAGGGCGACGTGGGCATCATCGCCAACGGCGCCGGCCTGGCCATGAGCACGTGCGACGTGGTCAACCAGGTGGGCGGCCAGCCCGCCAACTTCCTCGACATCGGGGGTGGTGCCTCGGCCCAGGTGATGGCCGATGCCCTGGAAGTCATCAACTCCGACGAGAACGTGAAGGCCATCTTCATCAACATCTTCGGCGGCATCACCCGGGGCGAGGAAGTGGCCAACGGGATCGTCCAGGCCCTGGAGCAGGTCGAACTGCGAGCACCCATCGTCATCCGCCTCGACGGCACCAACGCCGAGGAAGGGCGGGCCATCCTGGCTCCCCACCTGAGCGACCGCCTGCAGTCCAAGCCCACCATGTTGGAAGCTGCCCGAGAAGCGGTGGCACTCGCCTCCGCCTCCGTGCCCGAACGGAATGCGGGAGGTTCCAAGTGAGCGTGTTCGTCGACGAGAAGACCAAGGTCATCGTCCAGGGGCTCACCGGGTCCCAGGGCAAGTTCCACGGCCTGCGCAACAAGGCCTACGGCACGCAGGTCGTGGGTGGTGTCACGCCCGGCAAGGGCGGTCAGGACGTCGAGGGCGTGCCCGTGTTCGACAGCTGCGCCGAAGCGGTGAAGGCCACCGGGGCGGATGCGTCGTTCGTGGCCGTGCCCCCCAAGGCGGCGCCGGGCGCCATCCTCGACGCGGCCGAAGCAGGCATCCCGTTCATCGTCTGCATCACCGAGGGCATCCCCGCCCAGGACGAGGCCCGCGTGTTCAACACGCTGGCCCGGGACTTCCCCGGCACCCGGCTGCTGGGCCCCAACTGCCCGGGCATCATCAGCCCCGGCAAGTGCAACATCGGCATCACGCCGGGCGAGATCGCCTTGGCGGGCGGGCCCGTGGGCATCGTCAGCCGGTCAGGCACCCTCACCTACCAGGCCCTGTACGAGCTGAAGCAGAAGGGCATCGGCGTCACCACCTGCGTGGGCATCGGGGGCGACCCCGTGCCGGGCACGTCGTTCATCGACTGCCTGCAGGCTTTCGAGGCCGACCCCGACACCAAGGCGGTGATCATGTTCGGTGAGATCGGCGGCTCGGCCGAGGAGGAAGCGGCCCAGTTCATCGCCAAGGAGATGTCCAAGCCGGTGGTGGCCTACGTGGCCGGTGTCACCGCTCCCCCGGGCAAGAAGATGGGCCACGCCGGCGCCATCATCTCGGGCTCCAAGGGCACGGCCCAGGCCAAGATGGACGCCCTGCGGGCCGCGGGCGTGCAAGTCGGGCTCAACCCCACCGAGGCGGGCGACCTCATGGCGGAGGTCGTGAAGTCGCTGTAGCGGTCGCCCTGCTCACCAGCCGGGCCTTCCCGGGCGACCTGCGCGAGGACGGGCCACTGCTCGTCGCCGCGTTCGCCCAGCTGGGCATCGGCACCGAGTTGGTGCCGTGGGGTGGCGACTGCTCCGGGTTCGACGCCGCTGTCGTGCGGGGCACGTGGGACTACATCGAGGCCCGGGACGAGTTCGTGGCGTGGGCGGAGACGGTCCCCCGGCTGGCCAACCCGGCCCACGTGCTCCGGTGGAACACCGACAAGCGGTACCTGCGGGAGCTGGAGGCGGCCGGCATCCCCGTGGTACCGACGGTCTGGTCCGACGCCGGACCCGTCGAGTTCCCGGCGGGCGAGTTCGTGGTCAAGCCGGCGGTGTCGGCCGGGGGCCGCCACGCGGCCCGGCACACCTCGCCGGCTTCCGGGGCGACCCATGTCCAGGCGATCCACGAGACCGGGGACGTGGCCATGGTCCAGCCCTTCCTCCCGTCGGTCGACACGACCGGCGAGACGGGGACGTACGTCTTCGGTGGGAAGGTCAGCCACGCCATCCGCAAGGGCGGGGTGCTGGCTGCGGGCCAGGCGCCGACGCGGGCCATGAACCAGGGCTCCATCGACACCGTCACCGCCCGGCCCGTCGATCCGGTGCTGGCCGAGTTCGCGGGACGGGTGCTGGCGGCGGCGCCCGGGCCGGTGGTGTACGCACGGGTCGACACCGTGCCCGGGCCGGACGGCGAGCCGCTGTTGATCGAGCTGGAGGTCACCGAGCCCTACCTGTTCCTCTCGCTCGACCCACCCGCGGCCGACCGCTTCGCCCGCGCCATCGCGGATTGGCTCGGCCCTTTGTAGCCTTGGGTCGGGTGAAGGTCTCCGTCGCCGTCCTCTTCGTGATCTCCGTGCTGGCTGCGGCCGTGGTGGGGGACCGGCCGGCTGCGGTGTCGATTTCGGCGACGACCACGACGAGCACGAGTCCGAGTACGAGCCCGCCCCCGAGCACCACGACGACCAGCAGCACGACTGCTGCTCCGCCGCCGCCGCCGACCACAACAGCCGCCCCGCCGCCGGCCCCGGGCGTGCTCATGTCACGGGCGGGCGTGGCCCTGCCCATCGTGGGCGGCAAGCCGGGGGCATGGCGGGTCCTCACCCCGTGCAGCAACACGGTGACCGTCACCCGGGGGACGCTCGTGGCCCACGGCGCCGTCGTCCTCGACCCCGGGCACGGCGGCGACGAGCCCGGCGCCATCGGCCCCAACGGGCTGACCGAGGCCGTGCTCAACCTGGCCGTGGCCCGCAACGCCCAGGCTGCCCTGGAGCGAGCCGGCTACCAGGTGCTGCTCACCCACTCGACGCAGTACCGCATGACGCTCGACGCCCGGGCCCGCGTGGCCCTGGGCGCCGGGGCCCGGGCCTTCGTGTCGATCCACCACAACGCCGAGCCCGACGGGCCCTTCCCCAAACCCGGGACCGAGACCTACTACCAGATCGCCAATCCCCAATCGAAGCGGTTGGCCGGGCTGGTGTACGAGGAGGTGGCTCGGGCCCTTGCCGCCTACCAGGTGCCGTGGATGGCCGACCGGGACGCCGGCACCAAGTACCGCCCCGGCAGCACCGGCGACGACTACTACGGCATCCTGCGGCGCAGCCACGGCGTGCCCGCCGCCCTGGCCGAGCTGGCGTACCTGACCGACCCGCCCGAGGCCGCGCTCCTGGCCCGGGCCGACGTGCAGCAGGCCGAGGGCGAGGCCGTGGCCCGGGGCATCATCCGTTTCCTGACCACCAGCGACCCGGGGTCGGGCTTCACCGAGCCGTACCCGCGCACCGAGCCGGCCGGCGGGGGCGGCGGTCCCGAGAACTGCACCGACCCGCCCCTCTGACCCGCCCCTTGTGGCCCGCCCCTGACCCGCCCCTTGTGGCCCGCCCCTCGGACCCGCCTCACCACCCAAAACCCCCTTGTGAACGCGTTCTCGTAACCGCAGCGAGGGCTATGGCGGCCCCAGCGTGACGAGAACGGTTGCGGCGTGGATGCCGACGGCGAACCGCTTCCCTACCCGGACCCCGCCGATGTCCCGCCCGCCCAGCCAGCCGTCCACCGGCCCCGGCACCTCGACCCACGCCAGCACGCCCGCGCCGGGCGGCAGGTCCGGCCCCTCGAGCCACTCGATGAACGGCGGTCGCAACGGGTCGAACCGCGAACCCGCCCCCGCCAAGCGCCAGCGCAGCACCGACCCGTCGGGCCGCTCCCGGTGCATGTCCACCACGTCGACCCCCAGCCGCCGGCCCTCGGCCCCGGCGTCGTCGCAGCGCACGACCCAGCCCACCAACCGGTCCGGTCCGTCGAACGGGGCCAGCAGCTCCACGTACGCCGACCCCAGGGAAACGATGCGGTTCGACGTGCCCAGCTGGGGGTGGCGCCCGCCCGGCACCGACGCCAGCCCGTACTCCCGCAGGAACCTCGACCCGGCCGCCTCCAGGTCGGCCACGGCGACCACGATGTGGTCAATGGCGAGCACGGCGGCAAGGTAGCGTCGTGGCGTGGGGATCGGAGTTCTGGCATCGGGTAGTGGCACGATCCTCGCTGCCATCCTGGAGGCCGGGATCCCCGTCGACGTGGTTGTGGTCGACCGCCCCTGCCGGGCTACGGAGATCGCCCAAGCGGCCGGCGTGCCCGCCGAAACCGTGGAGCGCGGGCCCCTCGGCCCGACCTTCGACCGGCTGGCCTTCACCGACGACATCGTCGACGCCCTGCGCCGCCACGATGTCGACACCGTGGTGATGGCCGGCTTCATGACCGTGCTGGAGAAGCCCATCTTCGACACCTTCCCCGGCCGCGTCCTCAACACCCATCCGGCCCTGTTGCCCGCCTTCCGGGGCGCCCACGCGGTGGAGGAGGCGCTGGCCGCCCAGGTGAAGATCACCGGCTGCACGGTCCACGTGGCCACCCCCGAGGTCGACGCCGGGCCCATCCTGGCCCAGGAGGCCGTCCCCGTCCTCCCCGGCGACACCGCCGATTCCCTCCACGAGCGCATCAAGGCCGTGGAGCGCCGCCTGTACCCGCAAACCATCAAGGAGTTCCTCGCCCGATGAGCGCGAAGCGAGCCCTGCTCTCCGTCTACGACAAGACCGGCCTGGAGGCCTTCGCCTCCGGCCTCGCCGCCCTGGGATTCGAGCTCCTCTCCAGCGGGGGCACGTCCCGAGCCCTGGCCGAGGCCGGCATCGCCCACACCGAGGTGGAGGCCGTCACCGGCGCCCCCGAGATGCTGGGCGGGCGGGTGAAGACCCTCCACCCCAAGATCCACGGCGGCATCCTGGCCGACCGCTCCAAGCCCGAGCACCTGGCCGACCTGGAGGCCCAGGGCATCGAGCCCATCGATCTGGTGGTCTGCAACCTCTACCCCTTCCGGGCCCAGCCCGGCATCGAGATGATCGACGTGGGCGGCCCCACCATGGTGCGGGCGGCGGCCAAGAACCACGCCCACGTGGGCATCGTGGTCGACCCCGCCGACTACGGCGCTGTGCTCGACGAGCTGCGCCGGGACGGCGCCCTTTCGGACGACACCCGCCGGCGCCTGGCCCGGGCCGCCTTTGCCCACACGGCCGCCTACGACGCCGCCATCGTCACCTGGTTCGACGCCACGGCCAGCGCCGACACCAAGGAACCGTTGCCGCCCACCATCCACGTGGCCCTGGAGCGGGCCCAGTCCCTGCGCTACGGCGAGAACCCCCACCAGGTGGGCGCCCGCTACCGGGAGATCGGCACCAGCAGTTGGTGGGACACGGTCGTGCAGCATGGTGGCAAGGAGCTGTCGTACCTCAACCTGTATGACACGGAGGCGGCGTGGAAGCTCGTCCACGACCTCGGGGACCAGCCCGCCGTGGCCATCATCAAGCACGCCAACCCGTGCGGCGTGGCCGTGGCCGACGACATCACCACCGCCTACAAGCTGGCCCACGAGTGCGACCCCCGGTCCGCGTTCGGCGGCATCGTGGCCAGCAACCGGCTCATCACCAAGGAGTTCGCCGAGGCCCTGGCGCCCGTGTTCACCGAGGTGGTGATCGCCCCTGCCTACGAGCCTGCCGCCCTGGAAACGCTGCTGGCGAAGAGGAACATGCGGGTCCTCGAGGCCGAAGCCCCGGCGGCCCAAGGGCTCGACCTGCGCCAGATCAGCGGCGGCTTCCTCGTGCAGGACGCCCACCGCTTCGACGCCACCCGGGCCGACTGGCGCGTCGTCACCAAGGTGCAGCCCACAGAGGAGCAGTGGCGGGACGCCGAGCTGGCGTGGCGCATCGTCGGCCACGTGAAGTCCAACGCCATCGTGCTGGTGGGCGGCGGGCAGGCGTCGGGCATAGGCGCCGGCCAGCAGAACCGGGTGGAGTCGGGCGAGATCGCCGCGGCCAAGGCGGCCGGCCGGGCCAAGGGTGGCGCCTGTGCCAGCGACGCCTTCTACCCCTTCCGGGACGGGGTCGACGCGGCCGCGGCCGCCGGGGTGGCCGTGGTCATCCAACCGGGGGGGTCGTTGCGGGACGACGAGACCATCGCCGCCGCCGACGAGCACGGCATCGCCATGGTCTTCACCGGCGAACGCCACTTCTTGCACTGATGTCTCCGCGCTGGAGGTTCTCCTAAGTGCCTGCCCAACTCCTCGCCGGCGGACCTGTGGCCGAAGCCGTCCTGCTCGACGTGAGCGAGCGGGTGGCCAAGCTCAACGCCGCCGGCAAGACCGTGGGTCTGGGCACCATCCTCGTGGGGGACGACGGGGCCAGCGCCGGCTACGTCCGCAAGAAGCACGAGACGTGCGAGGCCGTGGGCATCATCTCCAAGGGCATCGAGATCCCCGCCGACCGCACCCAGGCCGACCTGCTGACGGCCGTCCAGCAGTTCAACGCCGACCCCGAGATCGACGGCTACCTCGTCCAGCACCCCGTCCCCGCCGGCTTCGACTTCAACGCTGCCCTGCTGGCCATGGACCCGGCCAAGGACGCCGACGGCCTCCACCCGGTCAACCTGGGCAAGCTCGTCCTCCAGGAGGACGGCCCCGTGCCCTGCACGCCCGCGGGCATCCAGGCCATGTTCGTCCACTACGGCATCGACGTCGCCGGCAAGGACGTGGTGGTCGTGGGCCGGGGCCCCACCCTGGGCCGGCCCCTCTCGCTCCTCCTCACCCTCAAGCGGCCGGGCGCCAACGCGGCCGTCACCGTGGTGCACACGGGCGTGCCCAACCTGGCCGACTACACCCGCCGGGCCGACATCGTGATCGCGGCCGTGGGCGTTCCCGGCTTCATCACGCCCGGCATGGTGCGCCCCGGTGCCGTGGTGGTGAGCGGCGGCATCACGTGGGAGGGGCGCAAGCTCCTGCCCGACGTGGACGAGTCGGTGGGCGAGGTGGCGTCGTGGATCACGCCCCGGATCGGGGGCGTGGGACCCACCACCGTCGCCCTGCTGCTGCGAAACACGGTGGAGGCGGCCGAGCGGCGGCTGGCAGGATCGAACGCGTGACCAAGATCGCCGACCAGCTGGCTGCCGGGCGCACGTACTCCTTCGAGTTCTTCCCGCCCAAGAACGACGCCGAGCAGGCGGTGCTGGTCAAGGCCCTGCGAGAACTGGAACTGCTGCACCCGTCGTTCGTGTCCGTCACCTACCGGGGCGGGCGCTCGTCCCGGGACCGCACGACCTCGCTCGTAGCCGGGTTGGTGAAGACCACGGCCCTCGTCCCCATGGCCCATCTCATCTGCGTGGCCCACACCCGCCTCGAGCTGGCCGAGATCCTGGTCGACTTCCGCAAGGCCGGGGTCGAGAACCTCATGGCCCTGGGGGGCGACCCGCCCACCGACCTCGATGCCGTCGAGGGCGAGCTCACCCACGCCTCCGAGTTGGTGGAGCTGGCCCGGGCCATCGGCGGCTTCTCCATCGGCGTGGCCGCCCATCCCGAGGGCCACCCCCGCTCGCCGTCCATGCAGGCGGACCGCGACCGCCTGGCCGAGAAGCTGCGCCTGGCCGACTTCGCCGTCACCCAGTTCTTCTTCCGCCTGGACGACTACCTGCGCCTGGTCGACGACCTCGGCGCCCGCGACGTGGACAAGCCCGTGCTCCCCGGCATCATGCCCATCACCAACCTGAGGTCGGTGGGCCGCATGGCCGAGCTGTCCGGCTGCGCCGTGCCGAGCGAGGTGGTGGAGCGCATCGAGGCGGCCGGGCCCGACCCCGAGGACATGCGCCGGGCCGGCATCGAGGTCGCCACCGAGCTGTGCGAGAAGCTGCTGGCCGGGGGCGCTCCCGGCCTCCACTTCTACACGCTCAACCGGTCCACCGCGACCCGCGAGATCTACGCCAACCTCGGCCTGGCGTGACTCGGGGGTGACTCGGGCGTGACCATGCGGGGCATGGGGCAGTCGGGCCCCGCGCTCGCTGAGGTCGCCCGTCGGGGTCGGCGCTAGCCTCGGCTCCATGGCCGAGAAGATCACCATGGGAGCCGACGGCTCCCTGCGCGTCCCCGACGAACCCATCATCCCCTTCATCGAGGGCGACGGCACCGGCGTCGACATCTGGCCCGCGGCGCAGAAGGTCATGGATGCCGCCGCGGCCAAGCACGGCAAGAAGGTGGAGTGGAAGGAAGTGCTCGCCGGCCAGAAGGCGTTCGACGAGACGGGCAACTGGCTGCCCGACGAGACGGTCGAGGCGTTCCGCGAGCACCTCATCGGGATCAAGGGCCCCCTCACGACGCCCGTGGGCGGCGGCATCCGCAGCCTCAACGTGGCCCTGCGCCAGCTGCTCGACCTGTACGTGTGCTTGCGCCCGGTGCGCTGGTTCCAGGGCGTGCCCTCCCCGGTGAAGCACCCGGAGAAGGTCGACATGGTCATCTTCCGGGAGAACACCGAGGACATCTACGCGGGCCTGGAGGTCGAGGAAGGCACGCCCGAGGCCAAGAAGCTCATCGAGCTCCTGCGGGACACCTTCAAGTGGGAGATCCGGCCCGACTCGGGCATCGGCATCAAGCCCATCTCGGAGACGGGCTCCAAGCGGCTCATCCGGGCCGCCATCAAGTACGCGATCGAGAAGGGCCGCCCGAGCGTCACCATCGTGCACAAGGGCAACATCCAGAAGTTCACCGAGGGCGCCTTCCGCAACTGGGGCTACGAGCTGGTCCGCGAGGAGTTCGCCGATGTGGCCGTGGGTTGGGACGACTGCGGCGGCAAGCCGGGCGACAAGGTGCTGGTGAAGGACGCCATCGCCGACATCACCCTGCAGCAGGTGCTCACCCGGCCCGACGAGTTCGACGTCATCGCCACCACCAACCTCAACGGCGACTACCTGTCGGACGCCCTGGCCGCCCAGGTGGGCGGCATCGGCATCGCCCCCGGCGGCAACATCAACTACGTCACCGGCCACGGCGTGTTCGAGGCCACCCACGGCACCGCGCCGAAGTATGCCGGCCAGGACAAGGTGAACCCCGGCTCCGTGCTGCTGTCGGGCGTGATGATGTTCGAGCACCTGGGCTGGCAGGAGCCGGCCGACGACATCGTGCGAGCCCTCGAAGCCACCATCGCCGACAAGATCGTCACCTACGACTTCGCCCGCCTCATGGAGGGCGCCACCGAGGTCAAGACGTCGGAGTTCGCCTCCGCCATCGTCGAGCGGCTGTAACCGCCGCTCGCTTGGGGCTCGTCAGGCCCCCGCGCCTAGCGTGGGGGCATGGCGCAGAAGAACCCCATCAACGTCACCGTCACCGGCGCGGCGGGCCAGATCGGTTACGCCCTTTTGTTCCGCATCGCCTCGGGCCAATTGCTCGGCCCGGACCAGCCCGTCACCTTGCGGCTGCTGGAGATCGAGCCGGCCATGAAGGCCCTCGACGGCGTGGTGATGGAGCTGGAGGACTGTGCCTTCCCGCTGCTCGCCGACGTCGTCCCCACGTCCGATCTGAAGACCGCCTTCGACGGCACCTCGTGGGCCCTGCTGGTCGGTTCCGTGCCCCGCAAGGCGGGCATGGAGCGGGGTGACCTGCTCAACGTGAACGGCGGCATCTTCAAGCCCCAGGGCCGGGCCATCAACGATCACGCGAGCAGTGACGTGCGCATCCTGGTGGTGGGCAACCCCTGCAACACCAACTGCCTCATCGCCCGCTCGCACGCACCCGACGTGCCCGCCGACCGCTGGTTCGCCATGACCCGGCTGGACCAGAACCGGGCCAAGACCCAGCTGGCCAAGAAGGCGGGCGTGCCTGTCTCCGAGGTCACCAACGTGGCCATCTGGGGCAACCACTCGGCCACCCAGTTCCCCGACTTCGGCAACGCCCGCATCGGCGGCAAGCGGGCCACCGACGTGATCTCCGACACGGCCTGGCTGCAGGGCGACTTCATCACCACCGTGCAGAAGCGGGGCGCCGCCATCATCGAGGCCCGGGGCCAGTCCTCGGCCGCGTCGGCCGCCAACGCCGCCATCGACAGCGTGGTGGGCGTGCGCACCGCCACCCCCGAGGGCGATTGCGTGTCCGTGGCCGTGGCCAGCAACGGCGAGTACGGCATCCCCGAGGGGTTGCAGTTCGGCTACCCGGTGCGGGCCGACGGCAAGGGCGGTTGGTCGGTGGTGGAGGACTTCGAACTCGACGGGTTCGCGCGCGAGAAGGTCCAGCTCACCACCGAGGAGCTCGTCGCCGAGCGCGACGAGGTGAAGAACCTCGGCCTGATCTAGACGGGGAGGTCTAGACGGAGACGGAGATGCTGACGTTCACTCCGGCTCGCTGGAGATAGCGCAGCTTCTGGTTGATCGCTTCCTTCCAGGCGGCCAGGTCCATCTCGAAGTGGTCCCGGTCGCCGTCTTCGTACGCGTGCTCCAACTCGTCGAAGGCTTTGTCCTCGGCATCGAGAAGCTCCCGATACCGGACGAGGAAGTGGTCGTCGATCACCTCGGCAAGCGTCACCAGTTGGCCCCTTTCGGTCCAGCGGGAAGTGGATGAGAGCCTACCCTTCCGTCCGTGCCCGGTGTCCCCGATCCTTCCGCGCTGGCCGGATTGCTGGCCGAGGACGCCCGGTTGCGGGCATTTGCCGCCATCGTCCTGGGCGCCCGGACTCCGGCTGAGGTCGCCGACGCGTCGGGCCTGACCCCCCGGGACGTGATGCGGGCCGCGGCCGGGGCGGCGGCCGCCGCGACCCGCCGGCCCGTCGACCCCAAGGCGTTGGGCGCCACTCCCGAGCAGGCCGACGTGCTGCGCCAGTTCCTGTCCGACGACGGCCGCCTCACCCGCATCCCGTCGGCCCGGGCCAAGCGGTTGGTGGTGCTCGACTTCCTGGCCCAGCAGTTCGAGCCCGGGCGGTCGTACCCGGAGCGGGACGTGAACCTCATGCTCGGCGAGTTCCACCGCGACTACGCCGCCCTGCGCCGCTACCTGGTACATCGACCCCTGAACCGTTCTCGTAACGCTGGCGCCGGCCATGACGGACTGAGCGTTACGAGAAGCGGAGGGGGTCAGAGGCGGCGGCGGAGGGGGTGGTCGTCGGGGACCTCGACGATGGCGATGCGTACGCCGTCGGGGTCCTCGATCCACATCTCGTGCAGGCCCCACGGCATGCGCTTCGGTTCCTGCAGCACGGGCACGCCCTTGGCCTGCAGCGCCTCGTGGGCGGCAGCGATGTCGCGCACCTGGAACCAGAGCTGGATCTTGTCGGTGCCGGGCGCGTCCGCCTGCCCGGCCACCTCGAGATAGCCGTTGCCGGTGAAGAACACCACGCCCCGGCTGTCGCCCGCCGCGTACTCCCGGTAGATCGCCAGCCCCAGCGTCTCGCCGTAGAAGCGCAGCGACCGTTCCAGGTCACTCGGGTGGAGCAGGACCCGGGACGAGAGGACTTCCATCAGAGCTTGCAGTCGTCCAAACCGTTGGCCTGGGCGAACAGGTTGGCCCGCTGCCCGCTGGTCGTGCTGGCCTGGGCCACCGAGCTGTAGGAGCGGATGTCGTGGGCCCGCAGGAAACCGGCGTACTGGCGGCCGTAGTCGATGTAGGTGTCCCAGTCGGCCATCCACTGGCTCACCGTGGCCTGCTGGGCGGCGTCGAGGGGGAGACCCTTGAGCTCGCCCTGCAGGGCCAGCAGCTCGGACACGATGTGGTCGACCTGGCCGGCCACCGTGGTCTCGTCGCCCGGGTTCTTGGCTGCAGCCGTGCCCAGGCGGGGCCGTTCGTTGTGCAGGGGGACGAGGCGCGCCTGGCACGAGCGGTTGGCGCTGGCGATGAAGGCCGCGTCGGTGACGGTGCGAGGTGGCAGCTTGACCTTGGGCTGGATGGACCGGAAGCCGAGGGCGAGGACCACGAACGCCATCACCGTGGCCAGGATGACCCAGTGGCGGTTGCGCCGCAGGACGCTGCCCTGCGGGTGCGACGACGAGTACCACGACGGCAGGGGCCGGTGGTCCGGCGTCCAGTGGGCGCCGTCCCATCGCCGCATGCGGGCGGGGTCGTCGGGATCGGGGTACCAGCCAGGGGCCCGGTCGCCCACCTTGCTCAAAACGTCGTCCTCTCCCGCAGCCCCTCGAACACCTTGTCCAACTCCCGCAACGAACCCTGCGCATCGAGCAACGCCCCCACGTTGCCTGCCACCCGGATGCGCCCGGTCATGAAGGCGGTGGCGGGTGACAACCCACCGGATGCCACCTTGACCGCCGTGTCCCACGCCTCGGTCATGGTGACGTCGGCGGCGGGATCGTCGCCCAGGTTGACGTCCACCGCACCATCGCGCACGCGCACGGTGTAGTGCACATCGCCGTCGGGACTGCCAGTCACGACTTGCTGGATGGTGAGGGTGACGCCGGCCGTGTCGGTGCGCAATTGGTCGTTACCGGACGCTGCCTGGTTGACGTCCTCGAACCACTCGGCGCTGAGGTACCTCGGCATGCGGCATGGTCTAGCAGGCAGGATTACCGGTCATGCCCGTGTTGATCGCCCTCATAGCGCTGGCCGCAGTCGGGGACTGGGTCGCCGTACGCCGCCGTTTCAAGCCGCTGGAGTACGTGTGCAAGCCGGCCGTCATGGCGCTGCTCATCGTCGTCGCCCTGCGGGTCCACGAGCACGGCCCCCACCGGCGGGGGTGGTTCGTGGCCGCCCTGGCCCTGTCGCTGGTGGGCGACGTGTTCCTCATGCTCCCGGGCGACCGCTTCGTGCCCGGCCTGGCGGCGTTCCTCCTCGCCCACCTCGCCTACATCGCCGGCTTCTGGGTGGAGGGCGTGAGCGCGGCCCGGCTCCTGGCCGGGGGCGAGGTGGTGGTGCTCATGGGCGTGCTGCTCGGGCTGCGCATCGTGCGGGACGTACCCGCCAACCTCCGCCCGCCCGTCGTCGCGTACATGCTCGTGATCTCGGTGATGACGGCGTCGGCCCTGGGCACCGGCAACTGGCTGGCCGCCGTGGGCGCCGTGCTGTTCTTCGCGTCCGACGCCACCATCGCCTGGGACCGCTTCGTGAGCGAGCAGCCGTTCGCCCCCCTCTTCATCATCGTGACCTACCACGTGGCCCAGGCCGCGCTGGTCGCGTCGCTCACCCGTTGATGGTCGACGCCGGCTGGGAGCGCCGGCTGGGTCGGGAGCCCGAGTCGTTCACGTTCGACTTCGGCACCGGATCGGTGCGCCTCACCTTCACGGCCCGCCACGCGGCCTACGAGGTCCTGTTCACCTCGCCGTTGCTCGTGGTGCGGGACGCGGCCATCGAACTGCCCCGCTCGCCCTCGTCCCTGCAGTTGCGGGCCGAAGGCCTGTGGGTCGACCACAACTGCGAGACGCCGCTGCAGCACTGGTCGGTTGGGCTGGAGGCGTTCGCCCTGGCCGTCGCCCACGTCGACGACGAGGTGGGCGACCGCGTGCCCTTCGGGCTCGACCTGGAGTGGGAGGCATCGGGCCCGCCCGAAGGCGGCGAGGGCGAGTACCGGGTGCCGGCGGCCGTCTACGGCGACGTGCTGGTGGAGCGCGACGTCATGGAGGTGTCGGCCACCGGTTGGTGGTCGCACACCTGGGCCCGCCGCGGCTAGGGCTGGGGGCGGATCGGCGGCGGGAAGGGCGTGAACAGCGTGGCCCTCGTCTCCTCGTCCACGATGCCCGACACGGGCAGGCGAGCGGCTCGCTGGTAGGCCTGCACCGCGGCGACGGTGGCCGGGTCCCACACGCCCGTGCGGGCGGCGGCGAAGCCCAGGCTGGTGAGCAGGGTCTGGTAGGCGCGGATCTGGCCGGGCTCGACCGCGGGCGAGGGCGGGAGCAGGAACTGGGGCGCGTCCCGCACCGCGTCCCACGCCTGCTGGTCGGCGTGCTGCCACGACCACCACGACACGCCCACGGCGCCGGCCTGCTCGGCCGCCTGCATGAACTCGAGCAGCTGGGCCCGGGGCGGCACGCCCGGGGGGCCGCCTTCCGGCCCGCCGTCGTAGGCCTGCCCCACGGGGATCACCGGCTTGCCGAAGGGCGCCAGGCGGGCCATGACGTCGGTGATGGCCAGGGCCGGGTCGTCGTGCATCCAGTAGACCATCGGGGCGATGGCGTCGAAAGAGGCCACCACCTCGGCGAACGGGTAGTTCACCAGGCGGGGGTTGGGCCGGGGCACGCAGGCCACGAGCGGGTAGTCGGGCCCCACGGCCTTGCGCAGCCCGCTGCCGTAGGCCGTGGCCGTACCCGGGTTGATGTTGACCTTCTCGCTGGTCGTTTCGATGTCGGCCACGAAGCCGTCGACCCGGTGGCCGTCGGGGGTGAGGTAGGTGATGGCGGCCAGGGCCTGGTTGATGTCGGCGCCCACGTTGTCGAGGTAGGGGAAGTCCCAGGCGTACACGCGCAGCCCGGCGGCGTGGGCGGCAGGGAGGATGCGGTTCAGGAAGTCGCCGCCGATGAAGCCCTTCCGGTAGTCACCCGTGCGCACGTACAGGTGGGTGAGGCCGTTGGCCTTGGCCCGGGCCACGATGGCGGCGGCGTTGCCTCCCTCGGTGCGATCGGGTTGCCAGATCCACATGCCCTTGCCCACGGGGAGGGCACCCCGGTTGGCGGGGATGCTGCGGGGCGGTGCAGGGGGTGGCGGCAGGGGGCCGGGCTGGGCCGCAGCGGCGGCCCCTGCGGCGGCCGTGGCCGCGAGGGGAGCACCGGCGGCGCCGGCGGGCGGCTCGGAGGTGGTGGTGGGCGCCGGGGCCAGGGCTTGCAGCCGGGCCGGGCGGGACGCACCGGCCAGGCGGTCGACCACCACCCGGTCGCGCCCGGCGTGGGCGGCGGCCAGGGCGCCGCTGGAGGCGAGCACGAGGGCGACGACGGCGGCGGTGAGGGCCTCGGCCAGGTGGATGGCCTGCTGGCGGTTGCGGTCCAGATGGTCGCAACTCCGGCGCCACCAGGACTGGAACCCCAGTTCGGCCTCGAAGGCGACGCGCAGGTGGCGGGGGCCGGTGGCGGCCTGGCGCCTGACCCAGGTCGTGTAGCGGGCGGCGAGAGAAGTGAGTCGAGAAGTGGATGTGTGCATGACCGGTCAGGGGTGGGACGAGTTGCCTCGCCCTTGCCGGACCGGCCGTTCCCCCCTGGAGCTATGTCTGTTGCGCTATCTGTCGGTACGGACGCACCGGCAGTTGAGCGTTGACAGTATGGCCCAAGAGGACTGGGCCGTACACGTCGGGCCGGGGTGTTTGCGCCGAGTTAGGCCGGTTCCGTCCCCCGCCCGATGCGGGAGGCGATGAGGTCCCGGTTCATGAAGGCGATGGTCTCCATGCTGATCTCGGCGGGGCACACGGCCGAGCACTCACCGATGTTGGTGCAACTGCCGAACCCGAGGCTGTCGTGGGTCTCGATCATCCGGGCCACCCGCTGCTCGCGCTCGGGCTGGCCCTGGGGCAGTACGCCCAGGTGCATGACCTTGGCCGACATGAAGAGCATGGCCGAGGCGTTGGGGCACACGGCCACGCACGCGCCGCAGCCGATGCACGCGGCGGCGTCGAGGGCCCGCTCGGCCGTCTCCTTCCCCACGGGCACGGAGTTGGCCTCGGGGGCGGCACCGGTGGACACCGACACGTACCCGCCCGCCTGGATGATGGTGTCGAAGGCCGAGCGGTTGACCACCAGGTCCTTGATGACCGGGAAGGCCTTGGCCCGCCAGGGCTCGATGGTGATGGTGTCGCCGTCTTTGAACCAGCGCATGTGGAGCTGGCAGGCCGTCGCCCCCCGGTCGGGGCCGTGGGGGATGCCGTTGATGACGATGCCGCACATGCCGCAGATGCCCTCGCGGCAGTCGCTGTCGAAGGCAATGGGTTCTTCGCCCTGGAGGGTGAGCTCCTCGTTCACGATGTCGAGCATCTCGAGGAACGACATGTCGGGGCTGATGTCCCGGGCCAGGTACGTGTTCATCCGGCCCTCGTCGCTCTCGTGCTGCTGCCGCCAGACCCGGAGAGTGAGGTTCACTTGTAGCTCCGCTGCGTGGGGTGGACGTATTCGAAGGACAGTGGCTCCTTGTGGAGCCGGGGGTCGGCCAGGTTGCCCGTGTACTCCCAGGCGGCCACGTACGAGAAGTGGACGTCGTCGCGCAGGGCCTCGCCGTCGGGCGTCTGGCTCTCCTCCCGGAAATGGCCGCCGCACGACTCGGTGCGGTGCAGGGCGTCGATGCACATGAGCTCGGCCAGCTCGAGGAAGTCCGCCACCCGGCCGGCCTTCTCCAGTGACTGGTTGAGCGACTCGTTCACGCCGGGCACGGTGACGCCCTGCCAGAACTCCTGGCGCAGTTCGGGGATGCGATCGAGGGCCTTGCGCAGGCCGGCGTCGCTGCGGGCCATGCCGCAGTAGTCCCACATCACGTGCCCCAGGTCGCGGTGGATGTCGTCGACCGTGCGTTTCCCCTTGAGGGAGAGCAGCCGGTCGATCTGGGCCCGCACGCCGGCCTCGGCCTCCTGGGCCTCGGGCACCTCGGCGGGCGACAGCGGGTTGGCGCCCACGGTGGCCAGGAAGTCGCCGATCGTGTAGGGGAGGATGAAGTAGCCGTCGGCCAGGCCCTGCATGAGGGCCGACGCGCCCAGGCGGTTGGCGCCGTGGTCGGAGAAGTTGGCCTCGCCGATCACGAACAGGCCGGGGATGGTGGACATGAGCTGGTAGTCCACCCAGAGGCCGCCCATCGTGTAGTGCACGGCCGGGTAGATGCGCATGGGGACTTCGTACGGGTTCTCGCCGGTGATCCGGCTGTACATGTCGAACAGGTTCCCGTACCGCTCCCGGATGACGCTCTTGCCCAGGCGGTTGATGGCGTCGGCGAAGTCGAGGTACACGCCCCGACCGCCCGGCCCCACGCCCCGGCCCTGGTCGCAGACCTCCTTGGCGTTGCGGGAGGCCACGTCGCGCGGTACCAGGTTGCCGAAGCTCGGGTACTTCCGTTCGAGGAAGTAGTCCCGCTCCTCCTCGGGGATCTGATGGGGCGGGCGGTTGTCGCCCATCTTCTTGGGCACCCACACCCGACCGTCGTTGCGGAGCGACTCGCTCATCAGCGTGAGCTTGGACTGGTGGTCGCCGGTGACGGGGATGCACGTGGGGTGGATCTGGGTGAAGCAGGGGTTGCCGAACAGGGCGCCCTTCTTGTGGGCCCGCCAGATGGCGGTGGCGTTGCAGCCCATGGCGTTGGTGGAGAGGTAGAAGACGTTGCCGTAGCCGCCGCTGCCGAGCACCACGGCGTCGGCCATGTGCGTCTCGATCTCGCCCGTCACCATGTCGCGCGTGACGATGCCCCGGGCTCGCCCGTCGACCACCACGAGGTCGAGCATCTCGTGGCGGGTGTGCATCTTCACCGTGCCCGCGGCGATCTGGCGTTCGAGTGCCTGGTAGGCGCCCAGCAGGAGCTGCTGGCCGGTCTGGCCCCGGGCGTAGAACGTGCGGGACACTTGGGCGCCGCCGAACGAGCGGGTGTCGAGCAGGCCGCCGTACTCCCGGGCGAAGGGCACGCCCTGGGCCACGCACTGGTCGATGATGTCGACGCTGACCTGGGCCAGCCGGTACACGTTCGACTCGCGGGAGCGGAAGTCGCCGCCCTTCACCGTGTCGTAGAAGAGGCGGAAGATGCTGTCGCCGTCGTTGCGGTAGTTCTTGGCCGCATTGATGCCGCCCTGGGCGGCGATGGAGTGCGCCCGCCGGGGGCTGTCCTGGTAGCAGAAGACGTCGACGTTGTAGCCCAGCTCACTTAGGCTGGCCGCGGCCGAGCCGCCGGCCAGGCCGGAGCCCACCATGATGATGCGGTACTTGCGCTTGTTGGTGGGGTTGACCAGCTTCAGCTCGAAGCGCCGGTGGTCCCAGCGCTCCTCGATGGGGCCGCTGGGGGCCTTGGAGTCGAGGGTGACCTCTTGGGTCGCGGCGCTCTTGGTCAGTCGAGCCATGTCACTTCACCAACCTGAAGACGACGGCGAGGGGGACGACGCTGTAGCCGCCGGCGATCACGACGGCCAACGTCGTGGCCACACGGTGGATGACCCGGTCCCACCGGGCCTGGTTGATACCGAGGGTCTGGGTCACGCTCCACGTCCCGTGGTAGAGGTGCATGCCCAGGGCGAACATGGCGACCAGGTAGATGGCGGTCACCCACAGGCGCCGGAACCCGATCACCGCGTTGTGGTACACATCGCCCCGCACGAAGTCGGGGTGGGCGCCCCACGACAGGTCGGCCAGGTGGAAGATGATGAAGAGCAGGATGGCCACGCCGCCCCACCGCATGGTGCGGCTGGCGTAGCTCGCCTGCACGTTCTTGATCTTCTGCTGGTAGCGCACGGGCCGGGCCGCCCGGCTCTGCCGGGCCAGCTGGTACGTGAACATGATGTGGACGGCCACGGCCACGAGAAGGACGATCCGCAGGCCCCACAGCAAGACGGAGCGGGGGAAGATCGGCTCGCCCATGTCCCGGAGGAACTCGCCGTACTTGTTGACGGCGTGGGGTCCCAGGAAGATCTTGAGGTTCCCGACCATGTGGGCGAAGACGAACCCGATGCCGATGATGCCGGTGACGGCAACGCCGACCTTCTTCCCGACCGACGTCCGCCCGCCTCCCGCCGCAGTGATGGCGGCGGTCACAGCCGGGCCTGGCTGCACATACGCGTGATCACGGCCGAAGTGTTGCACAGGGGATTCCGGAACGAGGAACCCGCCGGACCCCCCAATTTCCCGTTCTCGTAACGCCGGCGCCGCCTATGTGGGCGTGGGCGTCACGAGAACGACGGTGAGGTGGCAGTCGGCCGCTCCCGCGGGGGCCACCGCCTGCACGGTGCCCACCCGCACGACCGAGTCGGCGGGCACGTCGCCCGTCCACGCCCAGCGCTCCGCCCCGCCCGGCCACGACAGCACCGCCTCCACGACCACGTCCGCCAGCGGCACCCGCAGGTCGCTGACCACGTGCACGTCGAGGGCGAGCGCGTCACCGGCCGCCAGCCCGTCGGGGAGCGGGTCGGCCACCGCGATCACCGGCGCGCACGCTTCTCGCAGGGCGGCGTAGCCCAGCTTGGGATTGCGCTCGTGGTCGAGCACCGACCACGTGACCCCGGGCCAGCCGTCGGCGAACGAGAACTGGCAGAACCCGCCTGTGGGCCGGTACTTCAGGCGCCGCAACGTCTCGATGTGCAGGCGCAGGAGGTCGGCCTGGTACTCCTGCGTGGCCCGCTGCCAGTCCTCGAACCGTTCGTACGACGCCGGGGGCACGTGGCGCTTGAACAACCACTTCTGGAGGGCGTGGGTGCGGGCCAGCCGGCGCCAGTCCAGGTCGGGCCAGTCCTCGGGGGCCATGAACGACGCCGCCGGGGGCACGGCCTGGGCGCCGAACTCGGACACGAAGCGGGCCAGGCGGGGCCAGCGGCGCATGGCGCCGGGGAAGTCCGACGCCTTGCCGTGGTACCAGCCGTAGTAGAGATGCGAGTCGGTGCCGCCCCCACCGACGTGGGGCTTCACCCCCGAGTGGGCTACCACCGGCCGCGACTCGTCGGCCCGCTCCAGCGCCCGTCGCAACGACGAGTCCAGCCGGGTCTTGTTCCACGTCGGCAACTGCTGGGCCGCCGCAAACTTGAGGGCGAACAGGCGGGGGTTGCCCACCGGCCGGCCGGGCTCGACGTCGAGGGCCATGGGCTCGTTGTGCCCGCACCACACCGCCACTGACGGGTGGTGCCCGAGCAGGTCGACCGCCTCCCGGGCCTGCTCCACCGCCTGCTTGCGCACGCTTCGGGCGTACCCCCACTGCAGGGGCAGGTCCTGCCACAGCAGCAGCCCGGCCCGGTCGGCGGCGTCGTACAGCTCGGGCCGGCTCACGTGGGCGTGCACCCGCAGCATGTCGAGGTTGGCGTCGACGGCCAGCTGCACGTCCCGGGCGAACTCGCCGGCCGTGGCCTCGCCCAGGGCCATGCGCACCGGCCCCTGGTTCGAGCCCTTGAGGAACAGGCGCTCGCCGTTGACCGACAGCACCCAGTCCTTCATCCGCACCTGGCGCAGGCCGGTCCGCAGCTGCCGGCGATCGCTCGGCTCGTCCTGTCCGTCCACGAAGACCTCGACGGACACGTCGGTCAAGGGCTGGTCACCGAGGGCGTGCGGCCACCACAGCGCGGGCCGGGCCACACCGACCGTCCACGTCACCCGGTTCTCGCCCGCGGCCAGCGGCTGTTCGAGCTCGTGGTCGGTGCCGCTCACCTGTGTGCGCAGTCGCACGCTGCACGGCGCCGCCGCGTCGAGCACGGCCCGGAACACCACCACCGCCCGCTCGGCCGACGCCTCCTGGCACAGCACCCGCGACCGGCTGATGCGCACCGGCCCCGTCTCCTCCACCCGTACGCCCCGCCAGATGCCGCCCGGGTTCCAGTCGGGATCCAGGCAGTCCCAGTGCTGGAACACGCCGGTGAGGTTGCGCTTGGCCGTCAGGTCCGACGGCCGGGTGCACGCCACCTCGACGGCCAGCACGTGCTCGGACCGCTCGACCAGCGGGTCCGTCACCTCGAACACATGCGGGAAGAAGTAGCCCTCGGTGTCGCCCACGTACGTCCCGTCGAGCCACACGTCGGACTGGTAGAAGACGCCGTCGAACACGAGCCACGACCGCCGGCCGGCGGCGGCGCCCTCGGTCACGAACGCCCGCCGGTACAGCAGCGGCCCGTCGCTCGCCCCGAACGCGGCCGACGACCGCCAGTGCGACGGCACGGCCACGTCCTCCCACCCCGAGTCGTCGAAGTCGGGGAGCGGGTAGGCGCGGCGCAGCTCGTCGTCTGCCACCACCGCGCGCCACGAGCCCGCCAGGTCCATGGCGAGCGACGCTACCGAACGTGCCTGAGGCGCCGGCGCACGCCGTACAGCCCGGCGGCGACCACCGCCGCGCCCAGGCCCAGCAGGGCGAGCGATCGTGGCTCACCCGTGGCCGGCAACGCTCCTCGGCCCCGGCTCCCGCCGGCACCAGCGGCCGCAGCCGCCCGTGCCTCGCGCACGGCAAGAGCAGCGGGGCCGGCCAGGGCCACGTCGAACGTCGGTGTCGAGTCGACGGCCACCGGCGCGCTGAACAGGGTGGCGGCGGCATCGCTCGGGCCGAGCAACGAGTAGGCGCCCACCGACGACAACGTTGAGCCCAGGCTGGCATTGCCGATCTCGCTCACGGGCACCTCGATCACCAGGTCGTTGCCGTCCACCCGGCCGGTGGCGGCCAGCAACGGCGTGTAGGTGTTGCCGTAGGGCGTGGTGGACAGCGGCGCGCTCAAGGCCTCACCGGTGGACACCTCGCCGGCGAAGAACGTCGGTGTGGCCCCACCGCCCGGGGCCACGTTGGCCCCCGCGTAATAGGCGTGGCCGTTGAAGTCCCAGCGGGTGACGAGCTTGGCTTGCTGCACGACGGTGTCGTCGCCCAGACCGGGGCTGGGCACGGCGCCGAGCTTGCTGATGTCGTTGACGCCGATCCGCACTTCCAGCGTGTCGGGCTTGACCAAGCTCACGTGGGTGCCGGTGAGGTCCAGCCCCGGCTGGTTCGACGCGGTGGTCACCTTCGACCCGGCGATGGGCCACTTGGCATCGCCCTTGGCGTCGAATTCGCCGTTCACACGCTTGGGCAGGCGGGCATCGGCGCCACCCGCGAACAGGCTCGGGCCCGTGGCCTGGCGGGCCACCTTCACGAACGGCAGGCCCGTCTGGTTGCGCGTGTCGCTCCACACGAACCCGAGGTGGCCCTGCTTGTCGAGAGAGATGTCGAAGTAATCGAGGAGGTTGCGGTTGCCCGGGTGGGTGGGCGACGGGAGCACCACACACGTCGTGCCCGACGTGCAGATGTTGTCGTCGTGGTTGATGTCGTGGGAGATCACGCTCTGGTGGAACGTGGGGTGGGCGCAGGGCGTGGCCGCCCACTGGCACAGGGCGTTGTCGCTGTAGGCCACGTACGGGTGCCAGCCGCCGGAGCCGGGGGTCACGTCGTCCGGCGTGGCCGCCTTGGCCGACGTGCCGTAGTACGCCACCGCCACCCGGCCGGGCGAACCGGCCACCACGTCGGGGAAGATCGACACCTGCACGGCCCCGCCGTCCACCTGGACGGGCTTCGACCAGGTGGCACCCGGGTTGGTGGCGTCGGCCCTGCTCGTGCTCAGCCACGTGTGCTGCGTCTTGCTGTCGACCCACGTGGCGTACAGGTTGCCGGCGGTGTCGATCTGGAGCTTGTTGAAGTTGCGGAGGTTGGCCGAGTCGGGGATCACGTGGGTGGCCCACGTGATCCCCTCGTCCTTGGACACGGCGATGCCGTACTGGCCCGCGCTCGACAGGCCGGCCAGCAGCGACGTGTTGTAGACGATGTAGAGGAAGTGGTTGGTCGGCCCGCCCGTGTTGTCGGCCACCATGGCGCCGCTCTGGGTCACGTTGTTGAACGCGGCCTGGCTGACCGTCCAGGTCTTGCCCGCGTCGGTGCTCTTGGCGAAGCACTCGGCCACGATCGGGACGTGGAAGGCGAGGAACACCTTGTCCGTCCCCGCGAAGGAGGCCAGCCACTGCCGGTCCACGGCGCTGCAGGGCGCGCTCACCAACGGGTTGGTGTTGGTGGACGGGAAGGCGGTGCCGTGGTCCAACGAGGCACCGACGAGCTGGGCCACCAACGACTCCTGCGAGCTGAAGTACAGGCGGCCGTCAGCGGGCTCGACGTTGACGTCGGTGTCCCCGCCGCCCCCGCCCAGGCAGGTGGGCACCTGGCGGCCGGCGCAAGGCCCGCCCGAGTTGGCCACGTCGGTGGGGTCGGCGTAGCGCTTCCGGTACGACAGCCCGCCGTCCTCCGACCGGAACAGCACGCCGATGTTCACCCGGCTCGACACCGGCCAGTCGACGAACGAATACGTGCCGTCGTTGGCGCGGGTGTTGTCGAAGTTGATTCCCGGCTCACCGCCGAAGAGGATCGGGTCGACGACGGTGGCGTCGGTGAACGCCATCTTGTTGTCGTTGATCGTGTTCGGGTTGGTTGGCCCCGTGGCCGCGTTGTTGCGGGTCGTGACCGAGAGCGTGCCCGTGTAGGGCTGGTCGGTGAGGTTGCTGAACCCGCACGCCTGCACGGTGTACGCGCCCGCGGCCAGGCTCGCCAGGGTCACCGTCTCGGTGACGTCGCTCCCGTCCGAGTTGCCGATCACGTTGCCCGACGGATCCCTGACCGTCAGCACCTCGTCGTTGGCCGTCTCGTCGCCGGTGGGGTTGGACGGGTCCCAGGTGATGGAGAAGACGAACACCGCGTTCTTCGACGAGTACAGCCCGGCGGGCACGTCGATGGTCACGCCGTGGGTGTCGGGCGGGTTGGGCTGACCCGGGCACTGCCCGCCGCCCGCCGGGTCGCCGCTCTGGCCCACGGGGATGGTGCCCTTCCACGTGACCGTCGTGGTCCCGCCGTCGTTGGCCGGCACGGTCACCGTCGAAGACGGTGGGTCCGACGCCGAGAGGGGCGTCACCACGCCACCGATCAGGGTCGTGCCGCACGCCGCCACCGCCAACGCCGCCAGCCGTCGACGGGCCATGGGTCACCTCCGCCTCTCAGTCGATGCGGGCCCCTTGGAACAACGCGCTGACCACCAACCCAGCCGGGCCCGGTGTGACCTGTACCCGATAGGGGCCGTCGGAGAACCGGAGAGATGTCGCGGTCGCTGTCGCCTCGGTCGTCCGGAGCTTCAGTTGTCCTTCCAACCTCACCAGGCCGGGACCTTGGAGGACGAGAGGCGACAGGGCGAGCTTGACCGTCGTGCCGCCGTGGGTGACGAGAGCGGTGCCGGGGCCAGCGGTGAAGTCGGCGCCGTCCCGGGGCGTGGCCAGACCGGCCACGCCGACGGCCACCGGTGCCTCCGCCGCGTACTGGCCGGGGGCGAAACCGCCCGGATGGCCGTCGAGGAACCATTTGATCCCAGCCGCGGAGATCTCCACCGGCGCGGGGGCGACGTCGAGGAAGCCGGACCCCGCCGCGGCCAGCACGAGGGGCGTCCCGCCGTCCCACACGATGCTGGCCTTCTTGCCCCCCACGACGGCCCCGCTGATCGTGGCGCCCCCGACGCCCCGCTCGGCCACGGTGAGGGTAAGGGGCAGCGGCAGGGGAGGGGCGTCGGCCGACTCGGCGCGCAGGAAGGTGATGGTGCCGGTGACCTCGGTCTGCCCAGCCCGCAGCCCGGGCTCGTCGCTCACGACGCTGCGGACCTCGACCGGCCGGTAGCGCAATGCCACCGCCGCGCCGCCGGCCAGCAGCAGCGTGGCGATCACCAGGCCGAGGAACGCTTTCATCCGGGGCGAGCGTAGATTGGCCGCATGAGTTCTCGACCGGCCACCTTGGGGCAGCTTCGGGAAAGCGGCTGGCAGTCGGTGCCTGTCAAGGAAGAGGTGCGGCGCAACGCTGCCGCCCGCATCGCCGAGGGCAAGCCGCTGGTCGACGGGGTGGTGGGGTACGAGGACACCGTCCTTCCCCAACTGGAGAACGCCCTCCTCGCCGGGCACGACATCATCTTCCTGGGCGAGCGGGGGCAAGCCAAGACCCGCATCATCCGGTCGCTCACCGAGCTCCTCGACGAGTGGCTCCCGTTCGTGTCGGGGTCGGAGATCTACGACGACCCGTTCGACCCTGTGTCCAAGCACGCTCGCGACCTGGTGGCCGAAAAGGGCGACGACGCGCCCATCGAGTGGGTGCACCGCAGCCACCGTTTCGGCGAGAAGCTGGCCACTCCCGACACGTCCATCGCCGACCTCATCGGCGAGGTGGACCCCATCAAGGTGGCCGAGGGCCGGTACCTCTCCGACGAGCTCACCCTCCACTACGGCCTCGTCCCCCGCACCAATCGCGGCATCTTCGCCATCAACGAGTTGCCGGACCTGGCCGAGCGCATCCAGGTGGGCCTCCTCAACGTGTTGGAAGAGCGAGACGTCCAGGTGCGCGGCTACAAGATCCGCCTGCCCCTCGACGTGATGCTGGTGGCGTCGGCCAACCCCGAGGACTACACCAACCGCGGCCGCATCATCACGCCGTTGAAGGACCGCTTCGGCGCTCAGATCCGCACCCACTACCCGCTCGACGTGGAGACGGAGCTGGAGGTGGTGCGCCAGGAGTCCCGACCGTTGGAGGCGCTGGGCCTGCGGGTGCAGGTGCCCGACTTCATGGCCGAGATCGTGGGCACGCTGTCCCACCTGGCCCGGGCCAGCGCCCACGTGAACCAGCGCTCGGGCGTGTCCGTGCGACTCTCCATCGCCAACTACGAGACGCTCGTGGCCAACGCCGCCCGCCGGGCCCTGCGCCTGGGCGAGAAGGACGTCGTGCCCCGCGTGTCGGACCTGGAGGCGCTGGCGTCGTCCACGGCCGGCAAGGTCGAGATCGAGACGCTGGAGGAGGGGCGGGACGAGCAGATCATCGATCGCCTGCTCAAGTCGGCCGTGCTCACCGTTTTCAAGGAGCGCTGCCCCATGGACCGGTTCCGGGACGTGATGGCCACATTCGACGAGGGCACGGTGGTGCACACCGGTGACGACGTGCCTTCCACCACCTACGTCGAGGCCCTCACCTCGCTGCCCGTCCTCAAGGCCCCGGTGATGGAGCTGGCCGGGAGCGAGACCCCGGCCGCCATCGCCAGCGCGGCCGAGTTCATCCTCGAGGGCCTGCACCTGTCGAAGCGCCTCAACAAAGAGGAGACGGCCGGGCGAGCCGTTTACCGGGGCCGCTAGTGCCCCACCGGTTTCGGTACTCGCGCTGGGACGGCACGCAGGCCGGTTTCGAGCTCGATGCCGACTCGGTGCTGGAGCAGATCACCGACGACCTGCTGTACCACGGCGACCTGAACGCCGCCCTCAAGCGCATGATGCAGGGCGGCTTCCACGACCGCAACGACGAGCGCATCGCCGGCATCCGGGAGCTGCTCGAGCAGCTGAGGCGCCGCCGCCGCGACGAGCTGGAGCGCCACGACCTGGGCGGCGTGTACGACGACATCGCCCAGGACCTGCGGGACGTGGTGGACACCGAGCGCGACAGCCTCGACGAGCTGGTGCGGGAGGCCCAGGAGTCGGGCGATCAACGCCGCCAGGAGATCACCGAGGAGGTCGCCTCCGAGCGCCGGCTCCAACTGGACATGCTGCCGCCCGACCTGGCCGGCATGGTGCGCGAGCTCCAGCAGTACGAGTTCACGTCGTCCGATGCGCGCGAGAAGTTCGACTCGCTCATGGACCGGCTGCGCCAGCAGCTCATGCAGAGCTACTTCAACGACATGGCCGGTGCCATGTCCGACGTCAGCCCCGAGCAGATGCAGCGCATGAAGGACATGTTCAACGCGCTGAACGAGATGCTGGAGATGCGGGAGGCGGGTCAGGACACCGACGACGCCTTCGAGCGCTTCATGCAGCAGTACGGCGACTTCTTCCCCGGCAACCCGCAGTCGCTCGACGAGCTCTTGGAGCAGATGGCCGCCCAGATGGCGGCCATGCAGGCCATGCTCAACTCGATGACGCCCGAGCAGCGGGCCCAGCTGCAGGGGCTGGCGCAGCAGCTGCTGGAGGACATGGACCTGCGCTGGCAGGTCGATCGCCTCTCGGCCAACCTCCGCTCCGCCTTCCCGGCCGCCGGGTGGGAGCGCCAGTACGACTTCTCCGGGCAGGACCCGCTGGGCTTCGCCGAGGCCGCCGAGCTCATGCAGCAGCTGGGTGACATCGATCAGCTGGAGAACCTGCTGCGCTCGGCCACGTCACCCGGTGCCCTGGCCGACGTCGACGTGGACCGGGCCCGCGAGCTGCTGGGCGACAAGGCCGCCCGGTCGCTGGAGCGGCTGGCCGAGCTGGCCAAGCTGCTCGAGGACGCCGGCCTCATCGAGCAGCGCGAAGGCCGGTTGGAGCTCACGCCCAAGGGCATGCGCAAGGTCGGCTCCAACGCCCTGTCGGACCTGTTCACCAAGCTGGCCAAGGACCGCCTGGGGCGGCACCAGCTCGACCTGTCCGGGGCGGGGCACGAGCGGTCCTACGAGACCAAGCCCTACGAGTTCGGCGACCCCTTCAACCTCTCCATCGAGCGCACCGTCCGCAACGCCCTGCAGCGCACCGGCGGCGGCGTGCCCGTGCGGTTGTCGCCCGACGACTTCGAGGTGGAGCGGGCCGAGTCGCTGACGCGCACGTCCACCGTGCTCATGCTCGACCTGTCGCTCTCCATGCCCATGCGCGACAACTTCCTCGCCGCCAAGAAGGTGGCCATGGCGTTGCACTCGCTGATCTCCACGCAGTTCCCGAGGGACTTCCTGGGCATCGTCGGCTTCAGCGAGATCGCCCGGGAGCTGAAGCCCGAGCAGCTGCCCGAGGTGTCATGGGACTTCGTGTACGGCACCAACATGCACCATGCGTTCCTTTTGTCCCGGCGCATGCTGGCCCGCCAGACGGGCACCAAGCAGATCATCATGATCACCGACGGCGAGCCCACCGCCCACGTGCTCCCCGACGGGAACGTGTTCTTCAACTACCCGCCCGTGTCGGAGACGGTGGAGGCCACGCTGGGCGAGGTGGCCAAGTGCACCCGCGAGGGCATCCGCATCAACACGTTCATGCTCGATGCCACGTCGTACCTGCGCTCGTTCGTGGAGAAGCTCACCCGGATGAACCGGGGCCGAGCGTTCTTCACCACCCCAGAGACGCTGGGCGACTACGTGCTCGTCGACTTCATCGAGCAGAAGCGGGCCCAGCGGGGCGGCTCCTCCGCCCGCCGCCGGCCCGCCTGACCCTGCATTTACCCGGCCCCCCCAAAAACCGTTCTGTTGCAACTGAGTTGCGGGGGCCGAAACTCAGTTGCACGAGTTCGTTGAGGCAGCGGGCGCCCAGCGACCGTCGGCACCGCCCCCACCGAGCGCACCAAATCTCCTCTTGCGTCGCCGCGCCGAACGGGGGATGATGACATTGTTGTAATTACAAGGGTGGGATCCCCTCCTGCCCGAGCGGTGGTTGCAACAGAGAGGGGAGGCACACGCTCGTGGAACGACTACTGCATCTCTTGAACGACAGCGAGGAACGGACCTGGCAAGACCAGGCCAACTGCCTCGGCGTCGACCCTGACCTGTTCTTCCCGGAGCGGGGTGCGTCCACCCGGGAAGCGAAAGAGGTGTGTCGCGGCTGCGTCGTCCGTGAAGATTGCCTGGAGTACGCCCTGGCCAACGGCGAGAAGTTCGGCATCTGGGGCGGTATGAGCGAGCGCGAGCGGCGTCGCATCCGCAGAGCCCGGGCCTTGGCCCGAAAGGCCAACGGAGCCGCCTCCGCGTGAGCACCGGGCCCTCAGTGTCCACGACCGCTGACGGCCCCATCGAAGCTTCCCCCGTCGAGGCCCGCCTTCCTGAGGCGGGCCTCGATCGTTTTGTCCCATGACAGATCGAGCTGCGCCCACCGACGTTCGGGAATGGCGTCGAGTACCGCGGCGGGCACCAACCCGACCAGTTCGGCCCTTGCCACCACCGCCCGCGCCGCCACTGCGTCGTAGACAGCATCGGGGCCCACGGCGGTGGGGTCGATGAGGTTGCACGACACCTGGGCGGCGCCGGCACCCGGCAGCGCCAGGCCCAACGCCCGCACGACCGGCCCCCGCAGCGACGCGGCGAGCCGCCTGGCCACGTCGACGGTCACCCCCGGCGCCAGCCACAGGTTGTAGGCCACCAGCACCCCGCGGGCACCCGCGGCCACCGCTCCCGCCCGTTCGTGCGGTGCCACCGAGGCCGACGCCAATGACCGCCGCACCTCGGGCAGCGACGGGCAGCCCTCGCCGTACAGCACGCACGGCACGCCCAACTCCGAACGGCACCACGTCGCGAACGCGTCCCGCGCCGCCACCGCGTCGGCCATGGTCGACCCGGCCAGCGGCACGAACGGCACCACGTCGACGGCACCGAAGCGGGGGTGCACGCCGTCGTGCGACCGGAGATCGATCGATGCCACGGCCACCCGAGCCACGGCCCGGACGGCGGCCTCGACGTCGGGACCGGCCAGCGTGAGCACGGAGCGGTTGTGGTCGGGGTCGGTGTGCACGTCGAGCAGCGAGCCGCCGGCCGCGGCCACCAGCGCCCCCACCACCTCGCCCTCCCGCCCCTCGCTCACGTTGACCACGCACTCGAGCACGCCCCTACGCTCGCGCACTCGTGGACGTCGGCCTCGCCCTCCCGCAGTACGACGGCTTCTCCGTCCCCGGCCAGGCCCACCTGCCCTGGAGCACCACCGCCCGCTGGGCCCAAGGGGCCGACCGGGCCGGCCTCCACTCCGTCTGGCTGTCCGACCACCTGGCCTTCACCGTCGAGCGCTACGGCGGGCCGCCGGGCCTCCACTCGGGCTTCGACCCGATCGTGGGCCTGGCCGCCCTCGCCCGCCAGACCACCCGCGTCAGACTCGGCACCCTCGTCCTCAGCGTCCCTCTGCGACCGCCGTCCATCGCGGCCAAGGCCCTGAGCGGCATCGACCGAGCCTCGCAGGGCCGGGTCATCGTGGGCCTGGGCGCCGGCAACTTCGAACCCGACTTCGAGCAGGCGGGCATCCCCTTCGAGCCCCCGGGCACGCGCCTGGCCCGCCTGGCCGACGCCATCGCCGTCATGCGGGGCACGTTCGCGGGCGGGCCCTTCGACCACCACGGTCCCTTCTACGAGACCGCCAACCTGCGCAACCGGCCTCCGGCCGTGCAGCAGCCGTCGCCGCCCATCTGGGTCGGCGGCAAGGGCGGACCCAAGCTGCTGCAGCTCGTGGCCGAGCACGCCGACGGGTGGAACCTGTGCTGGACGGCGACGCCCGACGACTACGCCACCCGCCTCGACGCTCTCGCCGGACACCGGGACCCGGCCACCGTCGACCTGTCGCTCGGCCTGTACACGCTGATCGGCGAAGACGCCGCCGATGTGCGCCGCCGCTTCGAGCGCCTCAAGGAGCACGCGCCCCCCGGCACCGTCCCCGCCGCCACCGTGGACGAGTACCGCCGGGGCCGCTTGGTCGGCACCGTCGAGGAGGTGCAGGAGCAATTGCGCCAATGGTCCGGTCTGGGCATCCGTCTCGTCGTGGCCTGCTTGGGCGCAGTACCGTTCTCGGTAACGCATCCCGACGACCTCGACGCGCTCGACCTGCTCGCTGCGGCCGCCACCGAAGGAGTGTCATGAACCTCGGAGTTCCCGAGCTGCTCATCATCTTGGCCGTCGTGCTCCTCCTGTTCGGCTCCACCCGCCTGCCCAAGCTGGCCAAGTCGCTCGGCCAGGCGTCCAAGGAGTTCCGCCGCGGGGTCGAGGAGGGGCACAAGGAGGACGAGGACAAGAACCTTCCCCCCGCCGCGCCGTAAGGCCGGCACAGGGGAACTCGGCGGCCGCCTCCGTCGTTTCCGTGTCGGACAACGAGGAACAGCCGCCGTCGTGGGAGGAAGTGGCCCGTACCTACGGGCGCTTCCTGTACACCGTCGCCTACCGGCTCACGGGCCACCACGACGACGCGCAGGACCTCGTCCAGGAGGTCCTCCTCCGTGTCCGCCGCGGGTTGCCCGGCTACAAGCCGGGGTCGATGGAGGGGTGGTTGAGCCGCATCACCACGAATGCGTTCCTGGACGAGGTTCGACGGCGCAAGCGGCGCCCGGCTGACCCCTTCCCGGACGATGCCGACCGGGTGCTGCCGTCGTCGCCCCCGGCCGAGGAGGCGCTGGCCACCCGGCAGTTGCCCGATCACGTGCAGTCCGCCATCCTCCGCCTGCCCGACGACTTCCGGGCCGCCGTCGTGCTGTGCGACGTGGCCGGCCTGTCGTACCAGGAGATCAGCGAGGCCCTCGACGTGCCCGTGGGCACCGTGCGCAGCCGGATCCACCGGGGGCGTTCGCTCTTGCGCGAGGCCTTGGCATGATTGAACATCTCGGAGATCGCATCAGCGCGCTGCTCGACGGCGAGCTGACCCTTGCCGAGTCGGCGGTCGCCCGATCCCATCTGGCCACGTGTCCCACGTGCCAGGCGGAGTTGGCGGCTACCGACCAGGTTCGGGGGTGGGTACGGGCCCTTCCTCCCGTGGACCCGCCCACCCCCGTCATCCCCTTGGCGGCCGCCCAGCGCCGGCGCGCACCCTTCGCCGCCGTGGCCGCCGCGGCCGCGGCCGTGGCCGCCGTCCTCCTCGTCCAGCTCGCGCCCCAGCAGCAGCCGGTCACCCCCCACGTGGCCAAGATGGTCGAGGCCCACGCCACCTCGGGAGCCAACACCGACCCCGTGGGCCAGGTGAGCCCGGTGGCCGTGCCCGTGAGCTTCCAGCCGTGAACGGGACGGCCAGCGCGCGCCTGATCGCCGGTGGCGTGGTGCTGCTCCTCGGCCTCCCCGTCGGTGCCGGCCCGGTCAATGCCGCCGAGAACCCCATCGAACAGGCCGGCCGGGCCGCCCAGCGCACCACCTTCACGGCCCACGTCGACGTCCGCTGGGTCGACGCCGCCGGTGAGCACACGGTCGGTGTCGACGTGGTGAGCGGGTCCGGGTACGTGACCGTGGCCGGGCCGTCGCCGTCGCAGGTGTGGCCGGGGACCCTGGCCGCGCCGGCCACGCCGCTGGCCGACAAGTACGAGATCACGTCGCAGCCGGGCGGGTACGTCGCCGGCCGCCGCACCACCGCCGTGGAGGTGCGGGAAGGGGGCCAGCTCGTCGAGCGCCTGGCGCTGGACATGGAGACCGGCATCATCCTGCGGCGGGAGACGTACGGCGCTGCCGGGCGGGTGGTGCGCTCGGTGGAGGTCGAGCAGCTACAGCTCAGCGCACCGAAGGCCAAGCCCGTCGCGCCGCCTGCCCTGCGCACCATGGCCGGCCCGCCCGCTCCTTTCCCGGCGCCCACGGCCCTGGCCGGCGGGTACCAGCGCACGGGCGCTTACCGCCGGGGCCACGCCGTGCAGTTGGTGTACAGCGACGGGCTGCACAGCCTCTCGGTGTTCGCCCAACCCGGCACGCTGCGGACGAGCAAGCTGCCCAACGGGGGCATGCCCGTTTCCGTGGGGCGCCAACAGGGCATCCACTACCGGTGGCCGGGTGGGGACGTGGTGATGTGGGACGCCAAGGGTGTCGTGTACACGACGGTCGGCGACGCTCCGGTGGACGACGTGGTGGCGGCGTCGGCGTCCATGCCGAGCGCCCGCTCCCTGTCCTTCGGGGGGCGCCTCCGCCACGCCTGCCGGGCTCTGGTGGAGACCCTGGCGGGAGGGCTCTAAGGTCAGCTCGTTGTTTCGCTGACCGACAACCGCCGCTGCCGGGCGATGCGTCGCCGCTCGCGTTCCGACGTGCCGCCCCACACGCCATGGTCGATGCGGTTGGTCAGCGCGTATTCGAGACAGGGAGCCTTGACAGGGCAATCAGCGCAGATACGGCGAGCCACTTCGACGCCTACCCCGTCGTTGGGGAAGAACATGGAGGGGGAGATTTCCCGGCACTTCCCCTTCGCCATCCATTGCAGTTCCATCACACCTCCACGCAGTGCAACGAGCGGAGACGGGCAGCTGGTTCCCGGGAACCTGGACGAAGCCAGAGACGTTCGCGGATCGACGTGTTCTTGAGGAGGAATGAGTGGACGAAGTGACCCACCCGCAGGGCGACGAGACAGTCGCGCACGAACATGACGTTACCGGGTTCGTGCCCCCCGAGCAGGGTGGCCAGCAGGGTGACCAGGATGCCACCGATGACACGGTCGTCGGCGAAGCCATCCCCTCGGCCGAATCCCTGAATGACCCAGGGCTGCGCTGGGATTACCAGCCCATGCCACCCGCCGCCGGCCTGGCCGACCCGACCACGGTCGCAGCCGCCGCTCCCGCCGAACCCCCGGCGTCCCCGGCGCCCGCTGGTCCCCGCCGCCCGGGCGCCATGTGGGTGGCCATCCCGCTGGTGGCCGCGCTCATCGGTGCGCTGATCGGCGGCGCCGTGGTGGCCGCCACCCGCAAGACCAAGACGGTCCCCGCCAGCACGTTCAGCTCCAACCAGAGCGTGATCGCCAAGCCCCAGGACATCCAGGGCATCCTCTCTCGCGTGCAACCCGGGGTGGTGTCCATCCGCACCCAGGCCTTCCAGCAGGGAGCGTTCGGTGACATCCCCGCCCAGGGGGCGGGCACGGGCATGCTCATCACGGCCGACGGTGACGTCCTCACCAACGCTCACGTGGTCAAGGGGGCCACGAGCATCAAGGTCACCCTCTACAACGAGAAGGACCCCCGGGACGCCGACCTCCTCGGGAGCGACCCCGGCGCCGACGTGGCCGTGATCAAGATCCGCAACGTCAGTGGCCTCCCCACGGTGAAGTTCGGCAGCTCCAAGGACGCCCGCGTGGGCGACGACGTGCTGGCCATCGGCAATGCCCTGGCTCTGCCCGGCGGTCCCAGCGTCACCGAGGGCATCGTGTCGGCCAAGGACCGCACCCTCGATCCCGCGGGTGAGCACCTGGAAGGCCTGCTCCAGACCGACGCCGCCATCAACCCGGGCAACTCCGGCGGCCCGCTGGTCAACGCCAACGGCGAGGTCATCGGCATGAACACCGCCGTCATCCAGTCCACCGGGCAGGAGCCGGCCCAGAACATCGGCTTCGCCATCGCCATCGACACCATCAAGCCCTTGGTCGAGAAGCTCAAGACGGGCGCCGGCGTGGTCACCGCCCAGCCCTTCCTGGGCGTGAGCAGCCAGACCCTGACGCCCGACGTGAAACAGCGGTACGGCTTCACGCCGGACAAGGGCGCCGTGGTGGTCGACGTCGTGCCGGGCTCCCCGGCCGAGAACGGCGGGCTCCAGCAGGCCGACGTCATCACCCGCTTCGGCGGCCAGGGTGTCGAATCGGCCGACGATCTGGTGTCGGCCGTGCGGTCGCACAAGCCGGGCGACAAGATCGACGTGACCTACTACCGGGGCGCCAACCAGAAGACGGTGACCATCACGTTGGGGTCCCGCCAGGTGGGGAGCGGCGGTTAGGGCTTCTGCCCCGCCGACTACTGTCCTGGGCATGTCGGAGCAGACCGAGGAGACCGCCGAACCACCGCGCGGGCACGTGCGCATCGTCTACCTCGGCCCGGTGGCGCCCCACTGGGAGGTCCAGTCGGACTTCGGGGACCGTTCCCTCATCGAGGAATTCCGGCAGCGGGCCCTGGCCCGGCTGCTGCTCCTGCCGCCGCATGACCCGCAGTTCCGGCGCAACCGGGAGCGGGTGGCGCGCGACGCGGAGCGGGAGAACCTGCTCCTCGAATGGGACCTGGGCGTGCCCGAGGAGTCCGAGGAGGGCGCGTAGTCACGCCGTCCCCGCCGCGCGTCCTCGTCACCAATGACGACGGGGTGTACGCCCCGGGCATCCGTGCACTCACCCGATCGCTGGTCGAGGCCGGGCACGACGTGGTCGTGGTGGCGCCATCCACCGAGCGCAGCGGTTCGGGAGCGGCGATCGGCCCCGTCCACATGGGCGACGCCCTCGAGTACGAGACGCTCGTGCTCGAGGGGATCGATGTGCCCGTCTACGCCATGGACGCCCCGCCCGCCCTGTGCGTCCTGACCGCCCGGTTGGGCGGGTTCGGCCCGTCGCCCGACGTGGTGGTGTCGGGCATCAACCCCGGTCCCAACACCGGCCGGGCCGTGCTCCACTCGGGCACGGTGGGGGCCGCCCTCACCGCCGCCAACGTGGGCCTGCGGGGGCTGGCCGTCAGCATGGGCATCGGCGAACCCATGGTGTGGGAGTCGGCGGGGACGCTGGCCGTGGCCGCTCTCGACTGGCTGCTCGGCGCCCGTCCCCGCACCATCCTCAACCTCAACGTGCCCAACCTGCCGCTGGCCGACGTGCTCGGAGTACGCCTGGCCCGGCTGGCTCCGTTCGGTACCGTCCGCGCTGCCCTGGCCGACACCGAGCCGGGTTCGTCCAAGGTGCAGATCCAGCTCCAGGAGACGGACGAGGAGCTCGATCCCGACACCGACACGGCGCTGGTCAACGCCGGCTACGCGGCCGTCACCTCGCTGGTCGGGCCCCGGGCCGCGGGGGACGAGCCCGACGTGGCCGAGCGGTTGGGAGCGGCCCTGGCCGTTTTGACCGGTCCGCGCACGCCCCCGGGCAGAGGCGTACGGTGAACGCCGTGAGCCTGTCTCGTCCGGAGCAGGCCTTTGCCGCCGCCGCCGTCGTCGCGGTGGTGCTGGCCGTGCTCGTGCTGTGGCGGTCCTGGCGGTCGCGCCGGGCCACCGCCCGGCGGTTGGCGGCCATCGTCCACCGCATGGAGGAGCCCGGGGGCGAACCGCCCGACAAGGGTGGGCTGGAACGAACCCTGGCCCGGCTGGAGAAGGCGGCCGACGACAACGTCCTGCGGATGACCGAGGCGACCGCCGCCGTGCAACGGCTGGCCACCGCCTTCGACCGGGTGGACGAGGCCATCGTCATCTGCGACGACCGGGGCGAGGTCGTGTTCCGCAACACCCAGGCTGGCGCCGACGACGACCCTTTGGTGGGACAGACCGTGTCGGCGGTCGTGGCCGATGCCCTGACCGGCTCGGCCCGCAACGAGACGCTCGACCTGTTCGGGCCGCCCCGCCGCACGCTGGTGGTGAGCGGGTCACCCCTTGACGACGGTTGGCGCACGGTGGGCGCGGTGGCCGTCGTCCACGACGTGTCCGAGCGCCGCCGGCTGGAGGCCACCCGTCGCGACTTCGTCGCCAACGTGGGGAGCGAGGTGCGTACGCCCCTGGGCGCGCTGGGCCTGTTGGCCGAGACCCTGGCCGCCGAGGGCGACCTCACCGTGGCCCGGCGCCTGGCCCAGCGGGTGCACGCCGAGGCGACGCGCGTGGCCCGGATGGTGGACGACCTGGTCGACCTCAGCCGGGTGGAGGCCGAAGGCGCCCCTGCCCGCGAGCCCGTGCCCCTGCCCGTGCTCGTGAGCCAGGCCCTGGAGCGGGTGCGACCCCTGGCCGAGCGCCGGCGGATGCGGGTCGAGGTGGAAGGCGGGCCCGGGGCCGACGAGACGGTGGTGGTGGGCGACCGGCGCCAGCTGGTGGCGGCCGTGCATGCCCTGCTCGACAACGCGGTGGCGTACTCCAACGTGGGCGGATCGGTGCGCGTGACCGCGTCGGTGGAGGACTCCTGGGTGTCGCTGGCCGTGCGAGACGAGGGCATCGGGATCGCCGAGCGCGACCTGGAGCGGGTGTTCGAGCGGTTCTACCGGGCCGATGCCGCCCGGTCCCGGGAGACGGGCGCGGCCGGCGCCGGGCTGGGCCTGGCCATCGTGCGCCACGTGGTGGCGAACCACGGCGGGTCGGTGGAGGTGACGTCGACCGAGGGTGAGGGCTCGACGTTCACGCTCAAGCTGCCGGCCGGTCCTCAGGCCATCCGGTACCACGCCGCCGCCAGAGCAGGCTGACCCGCTCCCCGCGTTCTCGTAACGCTGGCGCGCCCACGATGGCGGCCTCGCCGTACGAGAAGCAGTGGGCGTGGGCTACTTGCGGCGGAGCTGGAGGCCGAAGACCTTGAGAGGCTGCTTCTCGGGGGCGGCTCCGGCGATCGGACCGTCGGGAACTGGGCCAACCGGGGCGGCCTCAAGCTTGGCGTCCTTGGCTGCCTTGCCCAGCTTGGGCAGGCGCAAGGCCGTGGACGCGGCCCTGGGGGCCTTGACCTTGCGCTCCTTGCGCACCCCGCCGCTGGTGCCCGGGAAGATGTCGTCGTCGGTGCGCTGCCACACCCGGCCGCTCGACACGGGCATGGGCTCCCACGCCTCGGCTGCGGGATCGGGCTCGGGCAGGATCGGGGAGGCGTCCCACGCGGGGGCGGGGGGCGCGGTAGCCGCCTCGGCCAGGGCCGCGCTCAGGGTGGCGGCCATGTCCTCGTCCAGGCGGGCCGGGGGCACGGCGGGCATGTCCAGCACCACCGACATCTCCCGCTCAGCGGCGGGGGCGTCGTCCGGGGGGCCGGGCGTCCACTCGGCGAAGGCTTCGTCCAGGCGATCCTCGTCGGCCCAGGCGGGGGCGGTGGCGCGGTAATCGTTGGCAGGGCGGGGAGCCGGCTCACCGCCACCGTCGTACAGGTCCCCAAGCACCTTCGAGAGATCGGACATGTTCCTTCAATCGACCATCCCGGGAGCGCTCTTTAGATACCTGCTCTTATGCTCGCCCGGTGGATGAGATTCGGGCGGGTTGGCGGCCCCTGACCCGGCACGACAGGGAGCCTTCGCCTTTCTCCCGGCTGGCCATCACCCACGCCCTGGCCGCGGCCGGGGACGCGCTGGTCACCATGGCCCTGGCCGGCTCGCTGTTCTTCAGCATCTCGCCCCACGCCGCCCGGGGCCGGGTGGCCCTGTCGCTCGTGCTCACCATCGCCCCCTTCGCGGTGGTGGCGCCCTTCCTGGGCCCGGCCATCGACCGCCGGGAAAGCGGGCGGCGCACCGTTGTCTTCCTGGCCGCCGCCGGCCGGGCCCTCACCTGCCTGTACATGGCCCGGGTGGTCCACGGGCTGCTGTTGTTCCCGGCCGCGTTCGTGTCGCTGGTGCTGTCCAAGACCCACGCCGTGGCCAAGAGTTCGCTGGTGCCGGCGGTGGTGACATCGGACGAGGAGCTGGTCGAGGCCAACAGCAAGCTCGCCCTGATCGCCGTGGTGATGGGCTTTCTGGCCGCCATCCCCGGCGTGCCCGTGCTCCAGTTGCTGGGCGCCGAGTGGGTGCTGCGCCTGGCCGCCGTGGTGTTCGGGGTGGCCGCCTTCTCCGCCTTGCGCCTCAGGCCCGCGGCCGAGCCGGCCGAGCCGGCCGAACCCGCCGAGCCGGCCGAGCCGGCCAAAGCATCGACGGCCAAAGCATCGACGGCCATCGCTGCCGCGGCCGTCGCCATGGGCGGGCTCCGGGCGGGCGTGGGCTTCCTCACCTTCCTCGCCGCCTTCTCCCTGCGCCGCAGCCACGCCCCGGCGTGGGTGTTCGGCGCCGTGGTGGCCGCCAGCCTGGCCGGCACGCTCGTCGGCTCCGTCCTGGCGCCCCGCCTCCGCAAGATGGTGGTGGAGGAACGGCTGGTGGCCGGGTCGCTGGCCCTGGTGGCGGTGACCGGCCTCATTGCCACCCGGCTGCACCCTCGCCCTGCGGCCGTGCTGCTGGCCGCGGCCGTCGGCCTGGCCGCGAGCACGGCCAAGCTGGCCTTCGACGCCATCGTCCAGCGGGACGCGCCCGACGGCGCCCGGGGCCGCCAGTTCGCCCGCTTCGAAGCCGCCTTCCAGTTGGCCTGGGTGGTCGGCGCCCTCGCGCCGGTGGCCGTGCCCATGCCCACCCGGGTGGGCGCATTCGTGCTGGGGGTGGGTGGGGCGGCCCTGGCCGGGTCGTACCTGGCCCTGCGGTGGCGGCCGTGAGCCCCGTCCGCATTCTCGTGGTGTCGGACACGCACATCCGGCCGGGCACCGCCCGCCGCCTGCCCGACGCCGTCTACGCCGAACTGGACCGGGCGGACCTGGTGCTCCACGCAGGCGACATCGTGACCGCCGACCTGCTGGACGAGCTGTCCGGCTTCGCGCCCACGTACGCGGTGCTGGGCAACAACGACCTCGACCCGGCGCTCAGCCACCTACCCGAGACGCGGGTCGTGGAGGCCGAGGGCGTGCGCATCGGGATGGTGCACGACACCGGCCCGGCGCCGGGCCGGGCCCGGCGGGTGCGGGACATGTTCCCGGCGGCCGGCGCCGTGGTGTTCGGCCACAGCCACATCCCCTGGAACGAGCCCGGCCTGGACGGGCAACTGCTCTTCAACCCGGGCTCACCCACGGAGCGGCGGCACCAGCCCGTGCACACCTACGGGGTGATCGAGGTGAACGGCGACCGCATCACCCGCCACGACATCGTCCCCCTCTGAGCATTCTCGTAACGCAAGCGCCGCCTATGCGGGCGTGAGCGTTACGAGAACGGTCAGGTGTCGGCGTCGGGCGAGTCGATCTCCAGGCGGGCCAGCCACAACCCGGGGGCGTCGACCTCGGCCGGCGTGGGCAGCTCCCGCTCGGAGCGCCACAGCCGGTGCAGCCCGTCCTCGCCCGCCCGTTCGACGACGCCCCGGACGAAGGCCGCGCCCCGGTCGTACTGGGCCTGGCCCAGCTCCAAGCCGAACATCTGCTCCACCAGCCGGTCCCCGTCGCCGCGCGCCACTCGCTGGCGGCGCAGGGCCTCGCTCAACGGACCGTAGGACGTGATCAGGCGGTGGCCGGCGGTGTCGACCACCCAATCGACGTAGCCCTCGACGGCCGCCCCCAACGCCTCCAGCTGCGGCACCAACCGGCGCTGCTCGTCGCTCTGCATGGCCCCGAGCAGGGCGCCGGGGTCACCCAGCACCTCGTTGAACGACTCGGGGTTGGCCGGGTCGATCTCGCCGAAGCGGGACTCGAGGGCGGTGGGGT
>Ga0070741_10002734_pt1 | contig 46204 bp, 34 predicted proteins | sample Coa_R1_4_FD_66440 | JGI IMG/M metagenome (GOLD analysis project Ga0070741, IMG submission 66440) | Surface soil microbial communities from Centralia Pennsylvania, which are recovering from an underground coalmine fire - Coalmine... | ecosystem: Environmental > Terrestrial > Soil > Unclassified ... | reverse complement strand
CCACCACCCCGTTGATGCGATCGCGAGGCGGTGAGTGCGGGTTCGTGATGGTGAGCTCGCGCAGTTGTTCCGGGCGCATGTTGGCGCAATCCCACTGCGCGAAGCCCACGAAGAAACGCTGGTCTGGCGTAAGCCCCTCGACCGGCTTCAAATCCTTATTCTTGGTCGCGTCTTTCCACGCGATGTAAGCAAGAATTTCGCCGCCGAGATCGGCGATGTTCTCCCCCAGCGTCAGCTTGCCATTGACGTGAAGATCGTCCACTGCGAGGTAGCTGGAATACTGGTTCTCAATGCATTTGGCGCGGGAATCGAATTTCTCGGCATCGTCCTTGGTCCACCAGTCTTTGAGATTGCCGTGCGCGTCGAAGTTGCGGCCCTCGTCGTCGAAGCCATGGGTCAACTCGTGCCCGATGGTGCCTCCGGTGTCGCCGTAATTGGGAGCGTCGTCCATCTTGGCGTCATAGAGCGGCGGCTGAAGCACGCCTGCGGGGAAGTTGATGTCGTTCATTTGCGGATCGTAATAGGCATCCACCGTTGGAGGGGTGATCTGCCACTCGCCATGATCGACCGGTTGGCCGATTTTGTTGATCTCGCGATGCGATTCGAAAACGATGGCGTTGCGCACGTCGCGAGTGAAATCCTTCGGCGTCACCGCGACCGAGCTGTAGTCGCGCCACTTGTCCGGATATCCGATCTTGTTGCGGATGCTGTGCAGCTTCGTCAGGGCCTGCTGCTTGGTTTCCGGACTCATCCAGTCGAGTTCCTTGATGCGCAGCTCCATGGCGTCTTCAATGCGCTTGACCATCTCGAGCGTGCTGGCCTTGAGTTCGGGCGAAAAAACCGTCCGCACGTACACCTGGCCGAGCGCTTCGCCCAAATCGTTGTCGATGTACTGAACGCACCGCTTCCAACGGGGCTGCAATTCCTTCGCGCCGCGCAGGTACTTGCGGTAGAAATCAAAATTTTCACGGACGAAGTTGTCGGACAGGTAGGGCGAGTACGAATTGGCTAGGTGATAGCGAAGATAATTTTTCCAGTCGTCGAGCGGCACCGACCCGAGCTGCGTGTTCAGTTCCTTGAAAAAATCGGGAGCGGTGACGTTCATGATATCGAACTTGGGAGTATTGGCGGTTTTGAAAAATGCGGTCCAGTTGAAATTCGGCGCCAGCGTATCGAGCTGCGCCGGGCTCATTTTGTTCTTCAGCTTGTAAGGATCGCGGCGGTCCACCCGCGTCATGGACGCCTTGGCCAGCGCGGTTTCCATTTTCATCACGGTCGCCGCATTTTGCGCCGCTGTCGCCGGTGGCACGCCGAGCAATTCGAAAACTCTCTGCACATGGTGGACGTAGCGCTCCCGAGTCTCTTTCGATTTGGCGTCGTCGGTGGTGTAGTAATCGCGGTCGGGCAGGCCGAGCCCGCCCTGGTCGAGGCCGGCGATTTCCTGCTCGGAGTTGTCGGGATCCTGCACCGACCCGGCGCCAAACATCATCGAACTGCCCTCGATCATTAACTGCAGCTGAGCCACCACCGGCGCGAGGTCTTGAACCGATTTGACCGCAGCGATGGCATTCAGTTCGGGCTGGATGGGCGCGACGCCGCGGCGATTCACCGCCGCTTCATCCATGCATGCCGTGTAGAAGTCACCGATTTTTTGCGCGACCGCATCCCGCTGCCTGCTCTTCGCCGAGGTCTCCAGGATGCCGCGCAGCAGCTCGAGATTGTCCTGGTAAAGCTTGCCGTAAACGCTCCAGGACGTCTGGTCGGGCGGGATCGGATTCGCCTTCTGCCAGCCTCCGCAGGAGTACTGGTAGAAATCCACGCAAGGATCGGCCGAGCGATCCATGGCTGCGGGATCGAGACTGGGAGTGTAGGGCAGCGCCGGCTCAGGGTTGGTGGGCGCGACCGAAGGCGACTTCGGCTGCGCCGTCTTTGGCGCCTGCCCGAACGAAGTGGAAGACGAGATCAGGACAAAGGCAAGAACGATGCGAAATAACATAGTCAGCCTGTTGTTTCGAGAATGACGAACGGAGCCCAAGAGAGTACCAGATACAGACGTAGCAGTGCAGGTTGGGGAAGCAGCGCGACATGTCGGATTTCGCCGCTGATAGAATCTGAGGTCATTTCCTTGAGGACGGAAGCATGAAAATCGGGTTTCAGTTGCCCAACATCGGGCCGGTAGCAACGGCAGAGGCGGTGGTGGAAGTGGCGCAGCGAGCGGAAGCGCTGGGCTATGACAGCCTGTGGACGACGGAGCGAGTGCTGTATCCCGTGAACCCCCGTACGCCCTATCCGGTCACCCCTGATGGGAGCCTTCCGGAACCCTACAAGCATGTGCTGGATCCGGTGGAGACGCTGATGTTTGCCGCCGCCCACACCAAAAAAATTGCCCTGGGAACGAGCGTGCTCGACATGCCGTTCTACAACCCGGTGATGCTGGCGCGGCGATTGACGACGCTCGACGTGCTCTCGAATGGCCGCCTGCGAGTGGGATTGGGCCTGGGCTGGTCGGAAGATGAAATGGAAGCGGCGGGCGGGGAGAAAAAGAATCGGGGTGCACGCGCCGACGAATTTCTGGAAATCCTCAAAGCGATCTGGACGAGGAACCCGGTGGAGTACCAGGGAAAGTTCTACCGCGTTCCCGAGTCCTATATCGGACCGAAGCCGGTGCAGAAACCGCATCCACCGATCATTCTGGCGGCCTTCGCACCCGCGGCATTGAACCGGCTGGCGCGTCTGGCCGACGGTTGGAATCCGGTAGCCCTTCCGCCGGAAGCGATGGCCCAGATGTTTGGGGCGATCCAGCAGATGGCCAAAGAGGCGGGGCGGGACCCGTCGTCACTGCAGATGATTGTGCGCGCCAATTTCGGGATTCACGACACGCCGCTTGGGAAAGAGCGTCCCATGTTTAACGGTACCCTCGAGGAAATCAGGGAAGACGTGATGCGCTGCCGCGAAATTGGCGCTCACGAAATATTTTTTGATCCCACGTTTGCGCACGGCGGGCAATCGCTCGAGCGTTGGATGGAGTGGATGGAAAGGTTAAAGAAAGTAGCTAGTAGTTAGCGCGAGGCGGAAGTGCGCGTTTAACTCTCGAGATAGATTGCGCTTTGGGAATGCGCAAGGGACTGAAATCCGAGAACTATCGGAGATCCGAGAACTATCCCTTGACGTTGATCTTCGAGAAATAAAGGACGGCGCGGCCGGTAGTAGGACGGCCCAGAGCTGTGGCCGGACGGAACACAGTGAAGATCAGCATGTTCTTGACTTCCGGCGTCATCTGCGGCGAATCCTGCGAGTCGGACAGAATGCGGTAATCCTGCACCCGGCCGTTGGCATCGATCTCAGCCTCGATGACCAGTGAATCACTGTTAATTCCGCCGAGATTGGGACTGAACGCAGAAGACTGCAGCTCCGGCGGCGTATAGAAAGTCAGGGGAACATCGTGCGAGGCCTCCAGGGTTGGAGGAATCGCGAAAAATCCCATCAGCAATCCAAAGATGATCACAGCGCTGATTGCGCCTGCGGTCGCGGGCACCATGAACGCATTCATGGCGTTGTCGAACCGAACGCGGAACCCTTCCCAGGAACGACGCTGGCGGCGGGCGATTTCCTGTGAAGCCATCACCTTCAGCCGCAAAGCGAGATCGGGAGGCGCCTTCTTCGTGCCCAGCGCGGTGACAAGCTGCTGGGTATGGCTGAGCCGGGAATATTCGCGCGTGCAGTCAGTGCAGCGCTGCATGTGCTCAGTAAGCGCCTGCATCTCGTGACCGGTGAGCGCGCCATCGAGATATGGAGACAAAAACGATTTGGCCTGAGCGCAATTCATGATGCCACCTCTACTTCCGCATCGCCCGTGCGGCGTGGCCGAAGCTTAGCCTCGGCATTCTGCGGAGTGGACAGCCCCAACTGTGATCCTACCTCCTGGATGTAACTGGTGAGCCGGCGCTTCAAAATTTCACGACCACGCGTCAAACGCGACTTCACCGTGCCCAGCGAGACTTGCGTGATTTCTGCGATCTCCTCATAGGACATCTCATCAATGTCGCGCAAGATCAGGCTGGTGCGGTACGGCTCGGGAACCTCTTTCAATTCCTTTTCCACCCGTGCCTGAATTTCGGCATGAGCGCACGCCTCGAAAGGCGAGTCACTCTTGTCCACCAATGTGTCCTGCGGCCCAAAACTGACCTCGGCACCACTTTCGTCCTGGCGGCATGCCCCTTCCATCGGTGTTTCCTGCGCCTTGTGCCGGAACCACCAGCGCCGGTGGTTCGAAGCTTCGTGCAGCGCAATTCGGTAAATCCAGGTTTTCAGGCTGGATTCACCCTGGAAGTGCTTGATCCCGCGAAAGACTTTGAGGAAGATTTCCTGGGTGGTATCGGCGGCATCGGACGGATCGTTCACCATCCGGTAAACGATGTTGTAAACCGGCTGGTGATAGTTATCGATCAGCCAGGCGTAGGCGTCTTCCGAGCCGGCCTTGAGTTCGGCCACAATGGCAGCTTCCTGCGCCCGGATTCCTATAGCACTGACCAGATCGCCCAATGGAGATGCTCCCGCCATCATGCGCATGGCGTAACCTCTCTATTATAGGATCTCTGCCGCGTCACCGCACCCACGAAAGTGACCTCGCCAGCGGTACCTCGCTCAAGTCTTGTGACTTAAGTCACGTACGGCTGGTTGGAGCTACAAAACAGCCTGTCTATATAGACTCCGCCACAGGCCTCATTGTTCCCGGGGACGGGCCGGGAGGAGACGCAAACGCCGCGGTGCCTGTAACCTTAAGTGAAGGCGGGACTCTATTGGTTGAGGCCGGGATGAATACGACAGTTGCGGTGCAAAGCGTTCAGACCCTCTCCGACGAAGAGGTGGTGGCCAGGGTATTGGCCGGCGAAACTGCGCTTTTTGAATTGCTGATGCGGCGCTATAACCAGCGCGTTTACCGGGCGGCACGGGCCAGCCTGCGCGATGATGCCGAGGCCGAAGACGTGATGCAGGATGCCTACGTCCGGGCGTATCAAAACCTGGGGCAATTCGCTGGGCGGGCAAAGTTTTCCACTTGGCTGGTTCGGATTGCCGTCAATGAATGCCTGGCGCGGATCCAGCGCCGGTCGCGTTTTCAAAGTATCGAGGAAGAAGCGGAGGGGGTGGGAAAGATGAGCGTGCTGGTGTCGAGAACTCCCGATCCCGAACGCAACGCGGTGAACGCGCAGGCGGGCTCCTTGCTGGAAGACGCGATTATGGGGCTGCCGGAGAGCTATCGAGCAGTGCTGATGATGCGCGATATTGAAGAAATGAGCACGGCGGAAACCGCGGAGTGCCTGAACATCTCCGAGGAAAACGTGAAGACGCGGCTGCATCGCGCGCACGCCATGGTGCGCAAGGACTTGTTTAGCCGCGTAGGCGCGGCTCGGGCGAGCGCATTCACATTTGGCCGGGAACGGTGTGACCGCCTGGTGGCGAGAGTTCTGGAGCGGATTGTGTCAGCGCAAGGTTTTTAGCTGCGGTCTCGAAAAACTCAATCCTGCGGCGGCTGTGATTGGTTCGGCTGAGTTTCAGCAGCAGGCGTCTTGGTCTTGGGTGCAGGTTTCCTCGCCTTCTTCTTCACCGGTTTCTTGGGTGCTTCTTCATCATCCACGATCACTTTTTTAGGCGGAGCGGCGGCGGCCTGCGCGCTGCGGACTTCATTGCGCAGGCGGGCAAGTTCTGTGTCGCGCGAGGCGGCAAGACTCTGAATGCGCTCCGCCAGCGTGCGGCGCAGGCGCTCGATGTTATTCAGGTCGTTGGAGAGTGACTGGTATTCGTTCTTCGAACCGAAAGCTCCCGCCAGTTCAGCTTGTGAACCCAGCACGTCAAAAATGGCATCCAGGTTGCGGTACAGATTGAACTGCGGCCCCAGGTTCTCGGGAGCGGCACGCACTTCCCCCACCACGCTGGGCAAGGCGTTCTGCAGATTGCGAAGAATCGCATTTGAATTTTCCTGGGCCTGCCTCTTGGAATTGGAATCGGCTTTCCACTTATCCACGCGCAACCGGGCTATGTCCACGGCGGTCGCTTCCGAAGTTCTCTGCACGTCCGCGAGCACGTTGTTGATCTGGTTCATGGACGCAACCGAGACTGCGCCTGACGCGCCGCTGCCAGGGCGCGCGACCTGAGGCGTGTTGTTCGCGGCCTGGGCGCTGGCCATCCCTGACAGGGCCATTCCTACGATGGCAGTCAACGAGATTCTGAGATAGTTCATGATTGCGATCTCCGCTTGCGCGTCCCTAGTGCGATGTCAGACCACGCGCTCTGGATTGCCACAACTCAAGGGAAACTAATCCCTCAGGATACTTTTGTTGACCGACTTTCGCAAAGCAGCACAGGGATTCCGTAGTTAATGGTTTGCCAGTGGCGATCCCTATCATTGGGCGGCATGACGCAAGGGCTGAATGCTGCTTACTAAGTGCGCGTTACCGATCATCCACGCTGTATCGAGTGCTCTCGCGGTTTGACTATCCCTCGACGCTGGGCGAAAATTGTTGGGTAAGACAGTGTTGCCCATCCATCCTGTTGGATCGTGGGCCTGTGGCGCAGCTGGGAGCGCGCTTCCATGGCATGGAAGAGGTCGTCGGTTCGATCCCGACCAGGTCCACCAGATTTCCCACCTGCCAGAAAATTCCAACGAACTAAATCGTGACCCGATACTTTTGACGAACGGATTCGGTTCGGGTTATTCTCCCGCCACCGGCTGTCCCGCAGGCACGTCCTGACCGGCCATAAAGGGGAGTCAAGCTCCCCATCAAAATCACTCCTGAAAGGGGATTTCATGCGAAGCGTTGCAGTTGCAATGGTGTTGTTGTTGGGCTCGGCGGCATGGGGTGAAAAGCTGCCATTCAACGTGAAGACCGGCCTTTGGGAAACCACCAGCACGCATACGATGCAGGGCGAGCTTCCGATGTCACCGGAACTGATGGCCAAGTTGACACCGGAACAGCGCGCCAGGGTTGAGGCAGCGCTCAAGGGCGAAGCTAACAATGGCAAGCCCACGACCCGGACGTATAAGAGCTGCCTTACGAAGGAGCAGCTGGATCGCGGGACTGCATTCAACAATACGAAGGAATGCACAGAGACGCCGGTAACTTCGACGACCAGCAAGTTGACGGTCAAAATGACATGCGAGACAGAAGGTATGAAAGCCAACGGCACAGTCGAGTTCGCGGCGTTGAGTTCCGACTACGTCAAAGGGACGGGACACATGACGGTGAACGGCGGCGGCCACACCATGACCACCGACTCAACGTTTGATTCGAAGTGGCTCGGTTCGGACTGCGGTTCAGTGAAGTAGATCGATCCGGGGACTGAGCTGGTCGCGCGAGCAATTCGCAGCTCGGTCCCTCCTACTTTCCCCGACCCTCCTTTTTTCTACGTGGGATTCACCAAAAACTTCAAAGTCCTATCACAGCCTCAGCTCAATTGGCATCGAATCCTCCGAGGAGAACCGGCAATGACTTCCGATCCATTCAGAGAAGCGACCCAGCAGCGCAAGAACAGCGAACTCCCGGACGACAAGATCGAAGACGCCGCGCGCAATGAGATCAGCCGCCGTTTCGGCGAAGGCGAGCCCGATTCCGGAGCGGCGAAGCAACAGAATCGCGAAGGCAGCAATTCGTTGCGGCCGGATGTGGACAGTAACTCGGTACGGAAGGACGTGCAGCGATCCGATGCGAATCCCGATGCCGTGGATGAGTCGAACAATTCCGGCAATGCGGCGTGATCAGTCGGTGGTGATGCGGGATGAGATGCGCGCGTATTCGGTCTGCGAAATGATCCCCCGGGTGACGAGATCACGTTTATCCTTGTAGGGACGGTTTTCAATCACTGCCGCGGCGCTCTTGCGGGTAAAGCCCGGTAAGGTGAGCAGCTCGGCTTCGCTGGCCGAATTCACATTCACAATTTTTTTGCTGTTGTCACGATTCCAGCCTTCGCGCACCCCTTGCGCAATCGCGGTGCCCTGCTGGCGGGCTTCTTCGGCGCCTTTCTTTAATTCCGTGGCGGCTTGTTTGGAATCCTGCTTGAGTTGAGCCGCGGCGTCGGCGGCCTGCTGGCGAGTTTTTTCCGTGTCCGGAGACTTGGTACAAGCGGAAAAATACAGGCAAAGAAGCGCGAGGATAAGAAGGCGAGATACAAGAAGGCGGGGCACCTTGAATTGGAGGAGGGAGAGCAGCCGCGGGGTTGCGCGGATTCATTCCTGAGTTCCGAGATCAGTTCTCAGTTCTCAGTTCCAGTTTCCCGCGTCTCGAGAAGCACGAGGGCTCGACAACCGAGTACTGAATACTGAGTACTGAGTACTCTTCACGAAGTCTTGCGCATGGCATGGGTGGAGCGGGCGGCGGCCTTGAGGTCCAGATTGCGGATCAGGCGGTGCAAATAGTTGGGATGTACTCCGAGTAACTTCGCCGCCTCCGTGTAGTTGCCGCCCGCATCATCGAGTGCCTTCAGGATCAGCTGCTTCTTCATTTCGGTGAGCGCGGCGTGGTACTGGCCGCTCGACACCCCCGCACTGGACTCGCGTTCCAGGATCGGCTCTGGCAGATCTTCGGGAAGGATCGCTTCTCCCCCTCCCAGCACAAGCGCGCGCTCGATGGCATTCTCCAGTTCGCGGACATTCCCCGGCCAATCGTAGTTCAGGAGGTAGGCACGCGCCTCTTTCGACAGCGGCCGGGGATGAACCTTGCACTTGGCAGAATGCTTGGTGACGAAGTAATTCGCGAGCAGCGGGATGTCGTCGCGGCGGTCGCGTAGCGCGGGCATGGTAAACGAAACTACATTGAGCCGGTAGAACAGGTCCTGACGAAAGGCGCCGCTCTTGACCTGCTCCCCGAGATCTTTGTTGGTGGCGGCAATCACACGTACATTCACTTTCACGGTGCGGGTGCCGCCCACTCGCTCGAACTCGCGCTCTTGCAGGACGCGCAAGAGTTTGGCCTGCAGCGCAGGCGCGAGCTCGCTGATCTCGTCGAGAAATAACGTGCCCCCGTCGGCGACTTCAATCTTGCCTTTCTTCTGCGCCACCGCGCCGGTGAATGCGCCTCTCTCGTGACCGAACAATTCACTTTCCAGCAATGTTTCCGTAATGGCGGCGCAGTTGATGGCGATGAACGGCTGCGACGCACGCGGGCTGTTGCGATGGATGGCGCGTGCCGCCAGTTCTTTTCCCGTGCCGCTCTCGCCGTGAATCAGGACGGTGGACTCAGCCGGCGCGACGCGGGCCAGAAAATTGTAGACTTCGCGCATTCTCGCGCTGTCACCCACCATGTTGTGCTCAAGATTGATCTCGGTGTTGAGACGTTCGTTCTCCTCCCGGAGTTTTTCCAGGTCGCGAGCCGTTTCCAGCGCGGAAGCCGAGATAGCAGCAATAGCCGTGACCAGTTGCAGGTGCTCCTCGGTGAATTGGATCAGCGGGTTGCGCGTGTCCAGGTACATGCAGCCGATGATCTTGTCGAACAGGCCGAGCGGCACGCACATGATGGAGCGCACCTGCGCGGCCACAATGCTATGCGCCACGGCGAGTTCGCTTGCTTGTACGTCATTGCTCAGAACGGCCGCCCCCTTCTGCAGCACCTGGCGGGTCACCGTGCTGCTCACCGTCATCGGCTTGCCCGAGGATTTCTGGTCGCGGCTGTACACCGAGGCGATCTCCAGGCTGGGAGTGGCGAGTAGGATGGCGCCACGCTCAGCCGGCGCGACTTCGAAAATCAACGTGAGAATCTGGTCCTGCAGCTCCTCCAGTCCGCGCACCGAATGCACCGCGCGGCTGATTTTCAGCAGGGCATTGAGGTTGCGAGCCAGGCGCGCAGTGGCCGGCACCACCGAGAGCAGCTTGTCGGGCTGCAGATAAAGTGCGTCTTCGCGGCGAAGCCACACCGCCGAGGTGGTTAGGCCGCTCTCGTCAAATTCGACCTGGGCTGCCGAATCATCGTGTTCGTGCAGCAGGTAAATGAAAACCGAGTCGCCGATCTCGATGCGGTCGCCGTGATGCAGCGGCTGTTCTTTGACCGTGACCCCATTGATCAAAGTGCCGTTACGGCTGCCCAGATCACGAATGGTAAACTTTTCCCCTTGCCCGATGATGGCGCAATGGCGCCGCGACAGCGCAGGATCGCTGATGGGCAGCAGGTTGGAACCTTCGCGCCCGATGGAAAGCTCGCCCTGGGGTAGCCCGAAAGTTTGGTCCTTAAGAGGGCCGGTGATCGCTACAAGTCTCGGATTCACGTACAAACTCGCCACATTTTCTTAACACAGTTATAGGACGCGTGCACGCCTGCAATGGAGTTTTTCTGCTCGCTTCCTATCTCTGGAGATAGATTTCTATCTGATTGGATAGCGAAAATGATGTGATGCAGTCACAAAACAGTGTGTACGCAGCCCGCCTTGTCTAGAAACAACTTTCCTGAAATCAGTGACTTACCGCCCGCTTTCGTCGCAATCCACAACCCCTGCCGTGGGCTGGCGCAGCGATTGCACTATCAATCGGCGTCAAGAGCATCAAGCTCTTGGCACTATCGAGACGGCAGCAGGGGACGAAGCTAACAGGCAATAAGAAGTGAGCTTCGACGTCCTCGAGCAATGGGAGGATTTATGAAAAAGCGAATGATGATTGCGCTAGCGAGTTTACTGCTGGCGGTCGGAAGCGCATATGCCCAGACCAGCCGCCAGGTAGCCGATATTCCGTTCGACTTCATGGTGGGGAACAAAGCTTTCCCGGCGGGCGAATACACGATCACTCCGCTTGGACCGGACGGCGCCACCCTGATGCTGCGGAATGCCGATGAGAACCGGTTGCAGGCGATCATGCCGCATTACGTTCAGTCGGCAGAGGTCCAGCAGGAAAGCAAGCTGGTCTTCAATCAATACGGAAATCATTTTTACCTATCGCAGATCTGGGACCAGGGTACGAACCAGGGACGTGAGCTGCGCATGAGCAACCGCGAGAAGGAAGAAGCGCAGGTTGCACAGGCCGGCCACCTGGTAATCCTGGCTAAGTTGAGCAGAGTGCGGTAGCGAGCTTGCTCGGACAGCGCGGAGAGGGGACACTTCGCAGACAGGTGTAACCGAGCATGGGCCAGAAGGGAATCCGGGAAGACCCCCTCTCGGATTCCCTTCGGCTTAAAAGTTTCAAGGGAGAGGGCAAGTCGAAACGCAGAGGAACAGAGGATTGGGTTAAGTTCGACCCTCCACGAAGTAACGGCAAAAGCAACGGAAAGAACCCCAAATCAGCGCGTGTTGAACCCACTTCAGATACCTTCAGTTTTCGAGCTAAAACCCAAATCCTCTGATTCCTCTGCGAAGATGGAAAACCTCAACGCAGAGGACGCACAGAAGCAGAGGAAAGACGAACCCAACTACAATCCGACCAAAAATAATCATTTATTAGAGTTGTCATCCTGAGCGGGCTCGAGTGGAGCGAAGCGACACGAGGGCGAATCGAAGGACCCCGACATCCTCCAGGTCTTCGCTATTGTTCAAAGGTGTTTCAACCAAGAACCCGGAGAATTCCTCTGCCGCTCTGCGTCCTCTACGTTAAGGTTTTAACGAACGGCGGCTAAATCGGACAGGGCGGGGCTTTCGTCGGCAGTGACAGCAACGCCGTCCCGAAAGGTAACGGTTTTTCCTGAGATCGCGGGCACACGTTCCCCGGGAACGACAATCCCAACCAGATTAAGAGGATCGGCGGCGGAGATGGTGATGGTTTCACTGTGCGTCGGTAAGTTGCGCATGGCACGCAAAGATTCGACTGCCACCGGCAACGCGAACTGCTCGCCCATGAAGCCACTGATAAATCGTCCACCACGGACTTCGCCCCGATCTTCCAGGCGCCGGAAGGCAATCTGCAATTCGCGCCAGGTGGGAACGATGGTCTCGCGCGCGAGCAGATCGCGGAACACTACGCCGTAGCGGCGAAGCAACATCCAGCAGGTGGCTTCCACGGCGCGAGTGCGCTCCACAGCTTCGCCAGCGTAAAGCAATGACCACCGGCCAGCGCTGTGGCGCGGGCGTGCGGTGCGCCCGCTGCCCTGTCCGGCGCGGCGCTTGGGATCGATCAGCGAGCGCAGATTATCGAAGCCGTCGGCAGTCACCACTCCCGCCGCCACCAGCTCCCACAGCCCGGTTTCAATTTCCGACTTCAATTTATCTGTCCCACGAACGATGTCGGCAAAGAACGAAGCGCCGCGCGTGCACAGAAATTCGAGCACCTGGCGAGCGCCGTGGCTCAGACCATGCACCGTCTCTCCCTCTGCAGTGTTGTGGCGGGGCAGCATCCAGTCGGATTCTTCACGCACGAAAAACGTGATGGGCGCGACACTGGTAGGAATCACGCGGCGGCCACCTTCACGCGCTTCTCCTTCGCCAGTTTTGGAGGAATGCAGCGTGGCCGGATGCGGCGAGAGGCGTCCCCATCCCACTGCGCCGGTGAGGCAGAGCTGGTCGAGATTCTTGGGGTCGTATTCGCGGATCCGGCGCGCCAGGATTTGCCGCTCCCAGGCGCTCGCCGGAATTTCGAATCCCTGCAGTTGATGAAGAATTTCGAGCGTGCCTCGTTCGCCGGAAAGCTCGGAGCCGGGTGCGATGTGTTGCCAGCGAAAGAGCCAGCGCATGAACTGCGCCGCCGTGACCGGCTCGATCTGTTTGCGCAGGGTACCGAGGGTGAGGCGATGAATGCGCGCCAGCAATCGGCGCTCGCACCACTCGGTTTCCTGAACCAGGGCGCCGGCGGCACGAGCGTCGTCGGTGAATGTGCCACGCAGGATTGCGCCGGAAGCTTCCAGGCGCAGCAGAGCCTTTTCGATTTCGGAGGCCTCCAGTCCCAGCAAGCCACCTAGCCGGGTTGAGGTGATGGGGCCAATGTGTCCCATCCAGCCAGTGACGAGAGCGAGCAGGGCATCATCGTTCGAAAGGGAAGCGCTTTCGATCATGGGAAGCGCGGTTTCGAACTGCGCGTCAGGAAAAAGCTGAGAAAAAATTCCTGCCCGTTCCGTCGCGACCCAATACCGGATGCCTTGACGCACGGCAACCGCGGCGCGTTGACCCGAAACCAGGCGATCAAAGTAGGTCTGCCATGATTCCAGGTTCGCTCCATTTGCACTGGAGTCATCCAATCGGGGCGTGCCCATCGATTCGGGCAGAGCAATGAGCGTGAGCAACGCGTCGTGGAGTTCGTCGGCATCGCGCACATCGGGCCAAGCCTCTTCGCGGACTTGCGCGATTGCGGCGGGATCGAGTCTTCCCACCTCCTGCAAAACCGATTCCGGAAGCACGCGGCGCATCTCGACGGCACGGGCGCGCCGTTCCTCCAGCGGTGCGTCATCGAGATAAGCGTACGGATTCGCGTTCAGGATTTCGTGCGAGAACTGTGATGGCACAGGCGTATCTACGGCGATGCAACGGATGCTGCCGTCCGCCATCTTACGAAGCACTTCGCGAAGGCCATCCACGTCCATGGCTTCGGTGAGCACGTCTTTCATCACTTCCGCAACCAGCGGGTGATCGGGAATCTTGATGTCGCCTTCGATGTTTTCCTGGCAGGCAGCGACATCGGGAAAAACCGAGGCCAGCAAATCGTCGGAACGGATGCGCTGAATCTGCGTAGGAATTTTCTTGCCGCCCTTGAAACGCAGCAGGGCGAGGGAGCGGGTCGCATCCCAGCGCCAGCGCGTGCCAAAAATCGGCGAAGCCAGGGCCGCCTGCTCCAGTACCGCCTGCACGGTCTCCGCCTGCAGATAATGAAAAACGTCGGCCAGCGGAAAACTATGCTGCTCGGCCAGTGCGATGTTCAGGCCATTGTCCGTGGCGGCAGCCTGCAATTCGAAATTAAAGCTGCGGCAGAAACGCTTCCGCAGCGCCAGTCCCCACGCTTTGTTGATGCGGCCGCCGAAGGGGGCATGAATTACCAACTGCATACCGCCGCCCTCGTCAAAGAAACGTTCGGCGATCACCGTCTGGTCCGTGGGCACGGCCCCCAGAACCGCGCGGCCCTGCAGGATGTATTCGATGATCTGCTCGGCGCCGGAATCATCGAGCCCGCATTCCTGTTTCAGCCAGCCCACCGCGGCCGCAACTCTGGGATTGTTCTGCGACACGCCAATGGGCGAAACCCCCTGCAGCATGTCGCTGACGGTCTGGCGCAGCTCCGAGATTTGCAGCGAAAGCTCTTCCGTGCGCGCCGGAGCTTCGCCCAGCCAGAAGGGCACACTGGGAGGCGCGCCATGAGCGTCTTCCACCAGCACACGTCCGGAACCGCTCTCGATGCGGCGAATGCGCCACGAGCTGTTGCCGAGAAGAATGACGTCGCCCTTCAGACTCTCAACCGCAAAATCTTCGTCGACCGTCCCGACAACCGCACCCTCGGGCTCAAGCACGACCGTATAGAGCGCGTTGTCGGGAATGGCGCCACCACTTGTAATGGCCGCCAGACGGGCGCCGCGGCGGGCGCGCACACGTCCGTGCACCCGGTCGCGATGGAGATACGTTCCATAGCGTCCGCGCGACGAAGAGATTCCCTCCGACAGCATCTCGAGAACTTCGTTGAACAGCCCGCGCGAAAGATCGCGATAGGGATACACGCGGCGAATCAGGTTGAACAGATCCTCTTCGCGCCAGCCGCCTGTTTCTTCGATTTTGCTTTCCTCGGCGGCACACATGGCGACAATCTGTTGAGCCATGATGTCGAGGGGCGCGTCGGGCATCATGAGCCGGTCGAGATCGCCATGGCGAATCGAGCGCACCAGGGCCGCGCATTCGACGAGTTCATCGCGCGTGGTGACGAAGATGCGTCCCTTGGGAACCGCACCACGCCAGTGTCCCGCGCGTCCGATGCGCTGCAGCGTAGTGGCAATCGAGCGCGGAGAACTGATGTGACAGACGAGATCGACGGTGCCAATATCAATTCCCAGTTCCAGGGAAGCAGTGGCGACCAGCGCCCGAATCTCGCCCGACTTCAGTTTCTTTTCGGCGGCAAGACGCAATTTGCGCGAGAGGCTGCCATGATGCGCAGCCACAGCATCCTCCCCTAATTTTTCCGCCAGGGTGTGGGCGGCGCGCTCCGCCAGACGTCGTGTGTTTACAAAAATTAAAGTCGATCGATGCTGGCGGACGAGGTCGGCGATGCGATCGTAGATTTCTTCCCACAGCTCATTCGACGCTACCGGGCCGAGTTCGCTGGGCGGCACTTCGACCGCGACATCGAGATCGCGCTTGTGTCCGATGTTGACGATCGCAGGCACCGGGCGTCCGCTGCCGGTCAGAAAATGCGCCACCAGTTCGATAGGCTTCTGGGTCGCGGAGAGACCGATTCGTACGGGCGCACGATGCGTCAGGGCTTCCAGGCGTTCGAGCGAGATGGCGAGGTGCGCGCCGCGTTTGTCGTCAGCGACGGCATGAATTTCATCCACGATAACGGTTTCCACGTCGCGCAGAATGGCGCGGCTGCTCTCGGCCGTAAGCAGGATGTACAGCGACTCGGGCGTGGTGACCAGGATGTGCGGCGGCCGGCGCAGCATGGCGCGGCGTTCCGGCATAAGCGTGTCGCCGGTGCGCACTGCGGTGCGAATTTCCGGCATGAGCAGGCCGCGGTCCCCTGCAAGCTGCAGAATTTCGCCGAGCGGACCTTCCAGGTTTTTCTGAATGTCGTTTCCCAGCGCCTTCAGCGGCGAGATGTACAGAACCTCGGTGCGATCTTCGAGGTGGCCGGCGAGCGCCTTGCGAACCAGGCGGTCAATGCAAATAAGAAATGCCGCCAGCGTTTTACCGGACCCGGTGGGCGCGGAGATCAGCGTAGTGCGGCCGGAGAGAATGTCTGGCCAACCCTGCTCCTGGGGTTCCGTGGGAGTGCTGAAACGGCGCACGAACCACTCCTGGACGAGCGGGTGCGCCCAGTCAAGCGCAGCAGGAACCTGGATGTCCGGGGCGGGTACAGACATCTTTGCATTTTATCGAGAGTGGCGGATGTTCGCAAATTCTTCGCCCTGACAGGCTGCTGCTGGCTTGTAGCTGCTGCCTCTTGCGTCACATCTCCGCAACCAGAAGCGACTCTGCGTAGGTACGACTCAGGGTAATAACATGTGGGACAGAGAGGCAGATTTAGGCGGATTCGATTGCACGAAGCACGCTGCGACGGCTCGAATCCGCTAACTCCTAACTACTAGCTCCTAACTACTGCTGCTAAAACCCCGCCACGAATTCTTCAATCAGCATCCGCGACACGGCGTGGCACTTGCCGCATACGAGCAGGATTTCATTTTCGTTTGAACTGAGCACCGCGACGCGCAGGCTCTCGCAGGAGGCGCACGCCGTCGTGGGATCGCTCGACTCGGGTTCGCCGATATCACTCGCGCTGTTTGGTTCGAAACGGCCAGTTTTTTGCGTGTTGATTTCGAAAGTGCTGCGGCAGTCGGCGCACACGTGATTGAAGCAGCACTTGGGCTCGCAGGAGTAAACGATCTCCGCGCTGCCGCACTTGGGACAGCGGATCACGTCTTTGAGCGATCGCAGCGGCACGGATTCGATTCTATAGCGAGAGAGCTTTTCACCGGTGAGCGATGGACAGACTCTTACCACGGAGACGCGGAGACACGGGGCAATCCGGCCGTGCGATACAATCGCCGAGCAGTAGTCAGGAACTGGGTACTGAGTACTGATTACTGATTACTGAGTACTGCCCCCATGTCCATCGCTCGCGCAAAAAAGATCAAGCTTCTGCTGTTTGATGTGGATGGTGTGCTGACCGACGGCACCATCTGGCTGTTCCCCGCGCCCACCGGAGCGCAGCAGACCATGCAGGCACACGCCAGCGAGAAGACGCAACAGGGAGGATTCGGAATCGTCAGCCAGACCACGATCGAAGCCAAAGGATTTCACGCTCACGACGGGACCGCGATTTCGCTTTTGCGGCTGGGCGGCATCAAGAGCGGGCTGATCACAAAAAGAATTTCTGAGACGGTGGCGCTGCGGGCGCGCGATCTGAAACTGGACCATGTGTACCAGGGCATTCAGGACAAGCTCACCGTCTTTCGAGAAATCCTCAAGAAAGAAGGGCTGGAGGCGGAGCAGGCAGCATTTGTGGGAGACGACATCATCGATCTTCCCGTGATGCGCAATTGCGGCCTCGGCGTGGCGGTCGCCAACTCACGCAAGGAAGTTCTCGATGAGGCGCATTACGTGACCGAGCATCGTGGCGGCGAGGGCGCCCTGCGCGATGCGGCCGAGTACGTGCTCAGAGCGCAAGGCAAGTGGGAAGAAGTCATGAATGCGTACATCGGGGAAAGAAGCCCCAGGTAGTTGTCAGTTCTCAGTTGTCAGTGAACCCCGAAATTCGCAGTTCTTACTAGATCCCGAAGCTCTCTTTGGTTAGCAAAACTTTCAGAAAATTAAAATTCTTCAGTAGAAAAGAAGAGTCGGAGCTGCCGAGTGCCCGGTGTGTCTGCGATCACCGAACCTTGAAAAGACAAGCAAAGAAAAGGCCCACCGGTTGCCAGCTTGGGGCGTGTAGAGATGCAACCGGTGGGCTGCCGTTTCTCCTAAGTATTCCAGGAGGTTTTGCTTAATTAGACCAATGAAACGCGAAAAAGTTGCTGACGCGCGCAGGATTTTTTTTGTTCGTCGCGATGATTTTTGTGGAACTTTTTTAGCGCCGCGAAATCGTGCTGACAACTGAGTACTGCGTACTGCTCTATTCCGGAATCCCCGGCGGCTTGGCTGCCATCAATTCATTAAAGCGCGGATCCTTGCGCAACGTAGAAAACTCCGCGTCCTTGTACACGTTGTTGATGTCCTTGTAGCCCTCTTCCATGGCCTTGCGCAGGTACTCGAGACTGCGCGCAGGTCGGCCAAGCTTGGCGAACATCTTCGCCACCACGTAATCGTAATGAGCGCGATCTGCGGGTGACGACAACTGCAGCGTGATTCCAGTTTGCGAAGTGCGCTCGAAGATGGTGGGATCAAGTTCCAGCGCGCGTTCGTATTCCGTGGTGGCTTGATCGAAGTCTTTTCTGTCGAAATATGACGCCGCCAGGTTGTTGTGGAACGATGCCACATCTTCGCGGATCTTCAGCGCTTTCTTGTATTGCGGAATGGCCTTTCCGGATTTCTTCAACGCGTAATACACCACGCCGAGATTGTTGTAGGCGTCGGCATATTCCTTATCCGCCTTGATGGCCTTGTCGAATTCCTTCCGCGCCTCCTGCAGCCGTTGCGTCTGCAGCATGACGATTCCTATCTTGTTATGAAGTACGGCGCTCTTCGGCTGTTTGGCCAGCGCGGCGTGATAGTAATCGAGCGCGTCCAGAAAGAATTTCTGGCCGCGCAGCACGTCGCCCTGTTTTTCCAGCGCCTCGGGAGTTTCCTTGGGCGACGGCGGTTCAGCACGGTGCAGTTGCGGCGCCGCGATCTGCGCTCGTTCCGAGGAATAGTCCGGCACGATCTGCGCCGGGGAAGCGGACGAGATTAACAGCAGGCTGATAGTAGCGACAGAAAAAGCGAGCAAGCGACGAGGCATGAACGCACCTCCTGCGGCCCAATTCGGATTGCGACTCCGGCTCGAGGCCCTGAGCTAATGGGGGCTGGGTTGACTGCTGCCATCCCCCTGCTGAGGGTTAGACACCGGAGGCGGCTCTTTGTCATCTTTGAAGATACCCACAATCTTCCCGAACAACCCCTTTTTCTTTTTGTCGTCGGCCGAACTCTGGCTGGCTGCCACGGGCTGGGTGGCCGCGCCGGGTGGGGTAGGGGCCCCGGGCTGGACCGGCGGCAAGGCCTTTTCGCCTCCTACACCCAGAATGCGCGAAAAGAATCCCTTCACCCCGGTGAGCTGGTCGCAGGTATCCTTGGGCTCCGTTCCGGCAACAAATGCGGCAGTGTAATTATCCGGGCATGAGGGAGTTGCCAGCTTGTTCGTGACCTTGTCGAGGCGGACATCGACCACGCCCGTGGGTTGCAGGAAGGGCTGCACGTCGTGATATTCCGGCAGGGCGACGGCGCGCTTCATGAACTCGGCCCAGATGGGGGCCGCCGTCACCGCGCCACTCAGGCGAAGATCGCTGTAATCGTCGTATCCGACCCACACGATACATAACAAGTTGCTTGTGTAACCGGCAAACCAGCCGTCATGCGAGGTGCCGGTCTTGCCTGCAGCGGGAGCGTTGAAGCCTCGAGCACGCACCGGAAACGCGGTCCCAAAATTCAGAACGCCCTCCATCATGTTGGTCATGACATAGGCGATCCGGGGATCCAGAATAGGTTTCTTCTCGGCATTGAACTGGGCCAGCACATCACCCTTGGCGTTGCGCACCGAGGTGATCATGAACGGAGAAACCCGCGTTCCGTTGTTAGCGAAAATCGTGAATGCGCCCGCCATATCCATGGGTGTGGCGTCATACGCCCCGAGCGCCATCGCAGGAGTCGCCTTCACGGACATGATTCCAGCCGCCTTGGCCAGGTCTGCCACCTTGTCATAACCGACCTGCTCCGCCAGTTTGACGGTGGCATTGTTCAGCGATAGAGCCAGAGCGTAACGCGCCGTGACTTCGCCGTGGTACTCCTCTTTGTAATTGCGGGGCTCGTAGATCTGATCGCCATACGCGAACGTGGTGGGCGAGTCATCGATCGTGGAAGTAGGCGTGAGCACGTTGTCGGTGCCGCCCAGCGCCGTGTTCATCGCCGCCGCATACACGAATGGCTTGAAGATCGAACCCGTGGGACGTTTCGATACCGCGTGGTTGAGCTGGCTAAAACCGTAATTCCTTCCTCCCACCAAGGCGAGAATCTGGCCCGTGTGCGGGTCCATGGCAACCAGCGCCACCTGGGCCTGCGGGCCGGGGAGAACTTTGGTCTCGTACTTGGCCTTCTTGCCGGTACCTGAAATCTTTACCCGCCTGGTGCGGAGCTTCGTGACTTGCTCGTCGACGATCTTCACGCCTTCTTCGACGGCCTGGGCCGCGGCGCGCTGCAGATCGGGATTGAGGGTGGTGTAGATGCGAAGCGCTTGCTCGTTGAATTCTCGCTCACTGAATTTTCCGCTGAGCGTGTCCTTCACCAGGTCTACGAAATAGGGGGCGTCGCTGGCTTCGACATTGGGAGGTGCCAGTTTGAGCGGAGTCGCTTTCGCCTTTTCCGCTTCCTCCTTCGTTATGGCATGGGTTTCGACCATGCTGTCAATCACCAGATTGCGGCGCTCCAGCGCGCGCTCCGGATTGCGATATGGCGAAAGATAGTTTGGACGCTGGATCAGGCCGGCCAGCAGAGCCGCCTCCGGCAGGCTGATGTTCTGCAGGTCTTTGCCAAAGTAAGCGCGCGCCGCTTCCCCGAAGCCGCTGATCGTGAACGACCCCCGCTGCCCCATATAAACCTGGTTGGCATAGAGCTCGAAGATCTGCTGCTTGGAGAATTTCTGCTCCAGTTCGATGGCAATCAGCATCTCCGTCAGCTTGCGCTTGATCGTCTTCTGCGGCGTCAGGAAAAAACCGCGGGAGATCTGCATGGTCAGCGTGGACCCGCCCTGCTCGTGCTTGCCCTGGCGCAGGTCGATCCATGCCGCTTCCAGCAGCCGGATATAGTTCACCCCGGCATGTTGGAAAAAGCGCCGGTCCTCGATGGCGAGAACCGCATCCACCATGACTTTGGGAATCTGGTTGTACTTGATGATTTCGCGTTTGGAACGTTCCGTGTCGAACAGATTGGTGACGAGTTGAGGCTCGAGTTCGTAGCCCTCCAGCTCCGCCCCTTTGTTTTCCCCGGAGGTGATGCTTTCAACCTTCTCGCCGCGAATGGTGATGCGGGCGGTGTCCTGGGCGTGGTAGGACTCGGGCCCGGGATGGACTTCAATGCCGTTGCTCAACATCCGATAGGTGCCGATCGCGGCCGGCTTCTCCTTGGCAGCATCGGTATAGCCAGCGTGCCGCAGCTTGGCGGCGATCTCGTGGGCGTCGAGCTTTTCCCCGGCCTGCACCGTTTCCGGTAGAGCATAGATCTTGGACGCATTGCTGAAGATCTGCCCATGCATGCGGCGGGTGACGATGCGGTCGTACTTGACGTAATACCAAGCAAAGACCCCGAAAAGCGCGGTGCAGCCGATGATGAAAGCGGCGACCGCCGTGCGCACCACCATGTCGTTGCGCTGTGCACGGGGAGTGCCCGGTTTAAGTTTCCAGAATCGCGGGATCTTAACTTTTATGGCCACGTTGAGGAGCGGAGATCCGATCTACCTGCCAAGTATGGGATGCGAAAAAGCGTCGTCCAGAGCTTTTGAAATTGATTCACCCTGGCCAGAGCCGGCGCACCCGCAAGGGTTGCCGAAAGGTTTTTCCTATTTTAATGCACAGCAACAGGAGTGAGTAGCGGCAGTTAGTAATTAGTAGCTAGTAATAAGACGTATCCACACGCAATCAGATCACCGGGCGAAAGTGATACTCCTGGAAGCGCTCCCGGCTGATTTGCTCCTGCCCCATCAAGGGCAATAGTTGCATGCGCAGCAATTCCTTCCGCTTTTCAGGACTGGCCTGCTGCATCATGCGGGCCACCACCAGTTCTTTCTCGTAAATGCGCGCCTGATCCTGCATGACGGCGAGGCCGAGCTGATATTGCGTTCCCGTCCGGCGGAGCTCGGGGTCGCTGCTCAGAATGGTCCAACTGGCTGAGGTCTGATGCGTGATCTGTTCCAGGATTTCGACATCGGGCGCAACCGAAAGGACCGCTTGAGCGTAATCGCCGGTCGCCTGGTATTTCTGCTGACGCAGATGCGTGATCCGGGTCCGGATGGTGCCGATGCGCATCGCTTCTCGGACCATGGGGTTAACTGGGGTGATCGCGGCAGTCTCCGGTACCAGCGAGAGCCAAAGGGCGAATCCAAAGAAAGCAAAGCCGCACAAGCAGAACAGCTCTTTCATGTCTATCTTACGATGTCCTGACAAGGTTCGCTCCCCTATCCGAGTTCGGCGGCCAGACCGCAGCTCGAAACAAGGCCGTCGTTTCATTGGATGGTCCCACGCAGGGAGGGGCGGTTGCCAGATTACAGCGGGCGTCGTCCAACCGTTCATTACCAACGGGCTATGTGAGTGGGGCGGCCCAAGCTGCTAACTAGCTGCTGGAATTGGAGTTCCGGACGTGAACTGGCACCGCCCAAAATAGAACGGCCCGCTGCTCACTCTTGAGCAACGGGCCGTCGGTGGACTGTTGGGATTGGCCTGAGGCGGTCACTCTGCGTGACCCCTGCGGCAAACTCCGGGTCCCCGGCTATTGCCGGGGAGGGTGTCCCAAACTCACCTTGAGTTCGGCGAGGTTCGTATAGAGAGCCTTTCCCTAAGCCTCAGCCACCTCACTAGGTTTATGACTACAGTCAGAACTTGTCGACATCAGACCACCTCCTTTCCAGTGTATTCGCAGATTAATACGGCTCGAAATTGCCGTCAAATTGGGAGTACCTGGTTAGGTAGTATTCGGTACCCAGTACTCAGTATCCAGAAAAGCGCAGTCATCCTGAACGAGCGCGACCGAGCTTGCGAGGGAGCGCGAGTCGAAAGCCTGCCCTGAGCGAAGCCCAAGGCGACTCCGACACTGCTCACGAGACCACCACCCTTCAGAGCGCTTGTCCGAATTGTCTTAATCAGGTGTACGGGGTTGCTGCTGTGACTGAAACCGGCTGAAAACAGTTCCTGAAAGCGGAGCGAGCAAGCAAAATTCGACCGAATTTGACGCCTGTATCCCACTTATTACTACTCTGATTCGCCCCTGCATTGATTCCAAGGCTGCCGCTGCGAACTGACAACTGAGTACTGAGTACTGAGTACTGGGTACTGCTTTGCAGGACATGTCCCGGGGGAATCTGGCTGCGAGCCCTCTTCCTTCCTAGACTGTAGCTTCCCAGTTAGCCCTTCCAACGAAAGGCGTTGGGCTGTGGCAGCCCGACGTGGGCGAGCACGCGATTCGCAAATTCCCCGGCCATCACTTCCAGGCTGGTGGGGCGGTTATAGAAAGTCGGAATCAGAGGAAAGACGGTCGCCCCTGCATCGGCCGCCCGATACAGATTTCGGATATGAATTTTGTTGAGCGGCGTCTCGCGCACGCAGAGAACGAGCGGGCGTTTTTCTTTCAGGCAGACGTCGGCGGCCCGCTCGATCAGTTGCATGGCGAGGCCGTTGGCGATGCGGGCCAGGGTTCCCATGCTGCAGGGGATGACGATCATCGCATCCGTGGGATAGGAGCCGCTGGCAACGTTGGCGCCGATGTCGGCATTGTTTTGTAGCTGAATTTTTTTCGAGGCTTTGCCCAGAAGTTGGGCAACAAGGTCATTGCGACCGGAAATTCGGAGCTCCTCCGCAAACACGCGCAGCGCGTTGTCAGAGGCGATGAAGTTGATGGTCTTGACGCGTGCATCGCGCTCGGCCGCGATGAGGAGTTGCCTCAGAAAAAGGGAGCCGCTGGCCCCGGTGGTGGCCACGGTTAGGGTCTGGGGCACAGGGTTCATTAACTTTGCATCCAAGTAGTGCGAGGTATTCCGCTTTGTCCCCCCGGAACCTTGAGCATAGGAACAGCCGCTCCGGTACGTCAAGGAGCAGCGCCGCAGTAACGGAGTGCAGAGCTGATGGCACCCGCGTTCGCGGCGGACTGCAACGGGCCGGGGGCTGCAGAACGATAACATGGCCACCACGTCCGCATTACGATTGCGCCGCAGCGCCGCCCAGCTCCACGCGCTGGCCCAGGTAGAGCGCGAGATCCGCGCCACCGACCCCAACGGCCGTCGTAAATACCTCCGGGATTTCAATGAAGCGTTCCACTCGTACGAATCGGTGCTGCAGCCGGGGCACCTGGAAAAATCTTTAGCCGAGGCTGCGACGATCCTGGTCGGGGATTACCACGCACTTCCCACATCCCAGAGATTTGCCGCGCAGGTGGTGGAAAAGTTGGCGCACGGCGGCCGCCCGGTGGCGCTGGCCCTGGAGACGGTTTTCGCCCGCGACCAGCACATTCTTGACGAGTGGATGCGCGACGAAATTGACGAAAAGGAACTGCGCGAGCGTATCCGCTTCGATCTGGACTGGGGATATGACTGGCATCCGTTCTATGAATTGTTATCGCGGGCGCGGGCCGCGGGCGCAAAGGTGTACGGCCTGGATTGCATGCCGCGCAGCGATATGCGCAAGATCGGCGTACGCGACCGTCACGCCGCGGAAAAAATCGCGGAGCTGAGGAAGCATCATCCCGAGGTCGCGATCGTTGTCCTCTTCGGCGAATCGCACCTCGCCCCCAATCACCTTCCTCAACACCTTCGCGAAAGATTGTCGGACGAGCACATTCTTACTGTCCTCCAGAATATGGACACGCTCTACTGGAAGGCGGCCGGGGAACGCTGCGAGCGCGTGGATGCGGTGCGCGTGACCGATGACGTGATCTGCGTGTTCAATTCCACGCCATTGGAGAAGTACGAAAGCTACCGCATGTGCCTGGAGCGGTGGAGCAGCGAGAATCCCTCATCTCCCGACCTGGGCCCCACGATCTACAACCTGATTGAGGGGCTGCTGCGTTTTCTGAATGTCAAGGGATGTTCGCCGCACAACGGCACGCAGCCGAAATTCCTGGTGGACCTGTTGCCGGAAGTTTACTGCCGTCCATCGGATGAAATGCTGCGCAAGCTGCTGCTGCGGAAGGGCGCGCTGGAAGCGGAAAGCAAGGCGATTTTCGAGCGCATCGAGGAGTTCGGCAGCGCGTACCTGCCGCGAATGAACGCCATCTACGTGCGTGATTTTCAGATGGGCCATGCGGCGGAAGAAGCGTCCCACTTCGTTCATTTGGCGTGCCGCGGTCTCCTGCAGCAGCGTGATGCGATCAAGCCTGCGCCCCCTGACGATGCGTTCTACACGCGCGTGCTGGAGCAGGCGCTGGGCTATCTCGGTTCGCGTGTGCTTTATCCGGCGCGCACCGCGGTGCACGAGTCCGACCTGTATGCGCTCTATTCGCAGCCGCGTGAAGCCATCGAGGAACAGAGTGTCTATGGCTACGCCGAGTACATGCGCATGATCGATTTCCTGGTGTTGCATAAGGATTTCGAAGCCAACCAGAAGCGCTACTGGGTGGTTCCCGAACTCCTCCACGAGGGTGTTCTCTATAACGGCGACAAGTTCGACTTTGTCACCCGCCAGCTTGGCTACATGCTGGGCAGCGAACTCTACGATTCTTATCTTCAGGGAAAAGTCGCGAAACGATATTTGCGGGCCCTTTATTTCCGCTCACTGGAGCAGCCAGGCGCCGCCCGTCAAACCTACTTCGCAGTTGTCGAGCGCATCCACAATCCCAAACGGAAATCCAAACGCGGTAATTAGCGGTCCGCACTCAGCAGTCAGCACTCAGCCCAAAATTGCACACCTCGGTGTCGTATAGCGTAGGCGAATGATCTCGGGTATACGGATCTACGGAGGCCGGACGCTTTGGCGTGATTCCCTTGCTGGCATATGTGGCGGACTTCTCGCAACTGGCTTTTACGTTGCGGTCTTCCGGTACTAGGAATTTTCGAGGGCTTGGGATCAAGGGATTACTTCCAGCATATGACATTGTATCTCGGCATCTGGTTTCATACTGCGTTCCGACAGCTAATTGCTACTTCTTTGTCCTCTTGACCAATATGATTCTGTACGCGTTCTGGATCGCAGTTTTACTCGTTTGTTTCGAGGTTTTCCGCCATCTCGCTCAGGCACTCGCGGCCAAGCTTCGGTGATAATCTAAACCGTTGCTGGCTCAATCGTTGCGCATGACCCCCCATTCCATCCGCAAATTGTTCGAGCAGGTAAAAAAGGGCAAGCTCTCGCCCGACGAGGCAGTAGACCGGCTGCGCCACCTTCCATTCGAAGACCTGGGATTCGCCAAAGTAGACCATCATCGTCCGCTGCGCGCAGGCATGCCCGAGGTCATCTTCGGACAAGGCAAGACGCCCCAGCAGGTGGCGGAAATTTTTGTCCGCCTTGCCCGCCATGGACGAAATGTTCTGGTCACGCGCGCCAGTGAAAAGCAGTTCGCCGCGGTGAAGAAAAAAAAACGGCGTGCCGAATTTCATCCCCTCGCCCGTGCCATCACCCTGCAACGCGATTCCGCGAAGCTCGGGAAGGGAACCATCGCCGTCGTTTCCGCGGGCACCAGCGACATTCCCGTGGCCGAGGAAGCGGTGGTCACGGCCGAAATCATGGGCAACGACGTCGAGCACGTCTACGACGTCGGCGTGGCCGGCATCCACCGCCTTCTCGCCAGCCGCGAAATGCTGGCCAAGGCGCGGGTGGTGATCGTCTGCGCCGGCATGGAAGGCGCGCTGCCCAGCGTGGTGGCCGGCCTCATCAGCGCGCCCGTCATCGCCGTCCCCACCAGCGTCGGTTATGGCGCTTCATTTCACGGCTTGACCGCGCTTCTGGGAATGATGAATTCCTGCGCCTCCAATGTGACCGTGGTCAACATTGATAACGGCTTCGGCGCCGGTTATGTGGCTTCGCTCATCAACCGCTTGTAGGAGACCTGTTCGTGTTGGATCGCAAAAAAGCGGCTGCCCTGTTCCGCCGGCTTCCGGAACTCACCACTCCCCGGCTCCGGCTGCGAAAATTCAAACGCGGCGATGTCCGCGACATTTTCGCCTATGCTTCCGACCCCCAGGTCACGCTCTACACACCCTGGGAGCACCACCGCGAATTGGAGACCACGCGCAACTTCCTCGACACCATCCTGGCAGCCTATCGGCAGGGACGCCCCGCGCCGTGGGCGATCGTGCTGCGCGAGAACAATTCCTTGATTGGCGCGATCGGAATTCGCAACTGGACGATGGAGCACGCGCGTGCCGAGGTCGGCTACGTGCTGGCCCGCCAGCATTGGGGAAAGGGCTACGCCAGCGAAGCGCTCCAGGCGGTGCTCGCGTTCGGTTTTTCCCGCATGGAACTCAATCGTATCGAGGCCAAGTGCGTGCCGGAAAACAAAGGCTCCATCCGCGTGCTGGAAAAATCGGGTCTGAGGCGCGAAGGACTGCTGCGGGAAGTCGAATTCTGCAAGGGCAAATTCGGGGATCTGAACCTTTACTCAATCCTCCGGCATGAATTTGATGTTCACGACTAACTATTTAAATTTGTCGCTGTAGTAACATCGGCCACAGACTGCCAATGTCACGATCGCGTCTCCGTCGCTTCTTAATTCCGTTTGGTCTTCTTTTTGCGATCGTGTTTGTCGATTTGCGTTTTCTCTCTTTCTATCCACTGACCATCAGAGACCCCATGTCCACTGCGCGATCGGCTTCCATTGGGCTGCTCGCAGGTTTGTGTGCAGGCCTATACTCCCTCAGACGCAATAGCAATACGGATTAGATATTTCTATCTCTTCGTGTTCCTTTGTGTCCTTTGTGGTCGCGTGGTGGTTCGGGGAAGCTCGCGCCAGATAGTTCTCGTTCTTTGCCTGAGTTTTTCCCTCTGCGTCCTCCGTGTCCTCTGTGGTAAGGATTTGTTTTGGGGATTCGCGGCGGGCGGAAGCCCCGCACCAGATGGTTCTCGTTCTTTGCCTAAGTTTTTTCCCTCTGCGTCCTCTGTGTCCTCTCTGGTGAAGATTTTTTTTCTGGGGGCTCAGGGAAGACCCGGGCGAAGATTTTATCGATGTTCCGCAGCTGCCGCTGTAGATCAAACGCCTTGTCAATCACCTTGCGCGGAACACGGTCGGTGATCTCCTTGTCCTTCAGCACCATCTCGTGGAAGTTGCCGCCTTCGTTCCAGGCGCGCATGGCGTTGCGCTGCACTACCCGATAAGCGTCCTCGCGCGACACCCCGTGTTCCACCAGGTCCAGCAACAACTGCCCGCTGAACACCAGTCCGCCGGTGCTCTCCAGGTTCCCCATCATGCGCTTTGGGTAAACGAACATGGTGTCGACGAGGTTGGCGGTTTTGCTCAGCATGTAATCCACCAGCGTGGTCGAGTCGGGCAGGATAATGCGCTCGACCGACGAGTGCGAGATGTCGCGCTCGTGCCACAGGGCGACATTTTCAAACGCCGCCTGGGAATTTGAGCGCACCACGCGCGCCAGACCGCTGATCTGCTCGCAGGTAACGGGATTGCGTTTGTGCGGCATGGCCGAGGAGCCCTTCTGCTTTTCGCTGAAGTACTCTTCGGCTTCGCGCACCTCGGTACGCTGCAGATGGCGGATCTCGGTGGCGATCTTGTCCAAAGTCGACGCGATGACCGCCAGAGTGGCCATGTAATTCGCGTGGCGGTCGCGCTGGATCACCTGCGAGGAAATCGCCGCCGCCTCCAAGCCCAGGCGCGCACAAATATTTTGCTCCAACTCCGGCTCCTGATGCGCCAGCGTACCCACCGCGCCGGAAAATTTACCTACGCGCATCTCTTCCGCGGCCCGCTGAAACCGCGCGATATTGCGTTGCGTTTCCGAATACCAGTTGGCCAGCTTGAAGCCGAAGGTGATGGGCTCGGCATGGATCCCGTGCGTCCGCCCCACCATGGGCGTGTCTTTGAATTCCCAGGCGCGGCGCTTCAGTACGTCGGACAGTCGCTCCAGGCCGGCGGCGATCACTTCCGAAGCCTGCGCGATGAGCAGTGCCTGTGCCGTATCCACCACGTCGTTTGACGTCAGTCCGTAGTGAAACCAACGCGCGTGCGGGCCGACGATTTCCGCCACCGCGGTGGTGAACGCGATGACGTCGTGGCGAACCTCGGCTTCGATGGCATGAATGCGTTCCACGCTGAAGTCGGCGCGTTCGCGGATGGCCTTCGCCGCGTCTTTGGGCACGAGTCCGGCGTCGGCCAGCGTTTCGGTGGCGGCCACTTCCACTTTCAGCCAGGTGCGGAAACGGTTTTCTTCACTCCAGATGCGCCCCATCTCAGGACGCGTGTAGCGCGCGATCAATTCCGGGCTCCTTTGAAATCGGGTGGACGCAAGATTCTAAATGGCAGAAGGGAATCCCGCCAGCACCGCCGTACTTGCATCGGCAGAAGTGCAAAAATTTGCGGCGCTACGGAACAATAATTTCTGATGAGAATGTATCGCTGCACGATACACTCCGGTATATAATCGGAACACGAGGCAACCCTTCAGGTATGAAAACCAACTCATCCGTAAACGTGGGAGACTACGAAGCACTGGCCGAGCTGCGGTACCACATCCGGCGTTTTCTGCGGTTTAGCGAGCAGGTGGCCCGCAATGCCGGCCTCGAGCCCCGTCAACACCAGCTCATGCTCGCGTTAAAGGGAATTCCCAATGGCGTGCGGCCCAAGATCGGTGAAGTGGCGGAACGGCTGCAAATCCAGCACCACAGCACCGTCGAGCTGGTGAACCGCTTGGCGGAACGCGGCTTTGTGAAACGTGTCCGCGGCGGCATGGACCGGCGCGAGGTGCTACTCTCGCTGACCCCCAAGGGCGAAAAGGTGTTGCGCGACCTTTCCCTCCACCACCGCGATGAATTGCGCACCCAGGGTCCGGCACTGGTCTCGGCGCTAACGCGCGCCATGGGCAGCAAACCGGCGCGCGCCGCTGGTTCCAGCCGGGCGGAAAAGAAATCCAGAAATGAGAGCAGACGAGCTTGAGTAAGTCGGAAAACGGAAAACCACTCGGGAGTGATGCGCGAATCCCGGAGGACCTGAAACAACAGAGCAGCGGGGCCGGAACCGATCCCCTCGCCGGCGCACAAGAAGTGTTGGCCGCGCCGGCGCAGTTCCGGATGCTCACGGTTTCGCTGCTGTCGGGCGCTATCGGCCTAGTGGCAGGCATTGTCGCCTTCCTGCTGTATCGCCTCATCGGATTCTTCACCAATGTTTTCTTCTTTCATCGGATTGCCGCGGATTTCACCAGCGCGCGCCTGAACACCCTGGGACCGTGGGTGATTATCACGCCGGTGATCGGCGGGATCATCGTCGGCATCATGGCGAAGTACGGCAGCGACAAGATTCGCGGCCACGGCATTCCCGAAGCCATGGAAGCAGTACTGGTCAACCGCAGCCGCATCGAACCCCGGGTCGCGATTCTGAAGCCCATCTCGGCGGCAATTGCCATCGGCACAGGCGGTCCGTTCGGCGCGGAAGGCCCCATCATTCAAACTGGCGGGGCCGTGGGCTCATTGGTTGGGCAGTTCTTTCACACCACGGGGGCGGAGCGCAAAGTCCTGCTCGCATGCGGCGCGGCGGCGGGTATGTCGGCGACCTTCAACACTCCCATTGCCGGCGTCATTCTCGCCATTGAACTGCTGCTCTTCGAATTCAAGTCGCGGTCATTCATTCCACTCGTGATCGCCAGTACCCTGGCCACGGCAGTCCACCTGCAATTGCTGGGCAAGGGCCCGATGTTTTCCATGGGAACCGTGGATTTCGGTATTCCCCATGCCTTGCCGTTTTACCTCGCCCTGGGCGTGATCTGCGGGTTGGCGGCTATTGGCTTCAGCAAATCCTTGTACTGGGTCGAGGATCTGTTCGAAAAACTCCCGGTGGATGATATGTGGTGGCCGGCCATCGGCGCCCTGGGCTTGGGCATCATTGGCTACTTCGTACCCCGCGTCCTTGGAGTCGGCTATGACACTATCTCCGACATCCTCAACAATAATTTGACCCTGAAACTCCTGCTGATCGTCATGATCGCCAAGGGTGTGGCGCTGATCTTTTCCTTGGGCTCGGGGACTTCGGGTGGCCTGCTGGCCCCGATGTTCATGAGCAGCGCGGCCCTGGGTGGTGCGTTTGCCATGGGCGTGAATCACGTCTTTCCGGGCCAGCACCTGGCGCCGGGCGCGTTTGCCATTGTGGCCATGGGCGCGGTGTTCGGAGCAGCGTCCCGCGCCACATTCACCTTCATCATTTTTGCCTTTGAGATCACCCGCGACTACAACTCCGTCCTGCCCCTGATGCTGGTGAGCGTGATCGCCGACGGCGTGGCCATGTTGTTCACCAACACGTCCATCATGACGGAAAAACTGGCGCGCCGCGGCCTGCGTATCCACCAGGATTACGAAGCTGACGTGCTCCAGCAGGTCGCGGTGGAGGAGACGATGGATCGCGACGTCCCCACCGTGCCGGCGACGATGCGCGTTTCTGAGCTGGCCGAACGCATCGCGCACCGTGACCCGGTTCTGACGCAGGACCAAGGGGTTTTCATCGTGAATGGCGACGGCAAGGTGGGGGGAATCATCACCCGCAGCGATATCTTGCGCGCATTGGAGAAAGATCCCACCGGCAGCATGAGTGTCGCCGAAGCTGGCGCCACCCGTCTGGTAGTCACGTATCCCGATGAGTTGGTGTACGACGCCGCGGCAAAAATGTTGCGCCATAACGTTGGCCGCTTGCCGGTGGTGGAGCGTGCCGATCCCACCCGCCTGGTGGGCTACATCGGGCGGCCGGGAATTCTTGCCGCACGCGTGCGCCGGTTGGATGAAGAGCACTTGCGCGAGCCCGGCTGGATCACCGGCTATTCCTGGTTTCGCCGCAGTTCGCGATCGGCGTGAGGTCAAGCTGCAAGCGCGAACAGCCTAGCCTACACGTTCGTAACCGCCCTGCCCGGCGTCTGCATAGTAGAATTAACTTTCCATGCCCACGCAGACGGCCCCCGCATTACTGACCCGCGCCTCGCAGCTCGAAGCCACCCTGCGCAACGTGATTCGCGGCAATGACGAAGTGGTTCGCCTGTCCGTGGTCTGCATTCTCGCTCGCGGCCACCTGCTGATCGAAGGCGTTCCGGGAGTTGGCAAAACCACGCTCGGCCACTCCATGGCGCGCGCTCTCGACTGCACCTTCCAGCGCGTTCAGTTCACCAGCGATATGTTGCCTAGCGACGTGTTGGGTATCTCCATCTACTCGCCCATCGAACAGAAATTCGAGTTCAAGCCGGGACCGATTTTCACCAACGTTCTTCTGGCCGATGAAATCAATCGCACCACTCCCAAGACCCAGTCGGCGCTGCTTGAGGCCATGAACGAAGGCCAGGTCACGGTGGATGCGCACTGCCACACACTGCCGCAGCCATTTCTGGTGATTGCGACGCAGAACCCCATCGAGCATCACGGAACGTATCCGCTGCCCGAATCCCAGCTCGACCGCTTTTTGCTGCGCGTTCGCATGGGTTATCCCGAGGGGGATGCGGAGCGCGCCATCCTGCGGTCGCAAGCGGGCGCGGCGCAGTTGGACAACGTGCGTCCGGTGCTCACCGGTGAAGACGTGGTGAGCATGCAGAACGAGGTTGGCCAGGTCCGCGTGGATGATTCGCTGGTCAGCTACACGCTGGAAATTGTCCGGCGCACTCGCCAGTCCGAATACCTGTCGCTGGGAGTTTCGCCCCGCGGCGCCTTGATGCTCTACCGCGCGGCGCAGGCCCGGGCTTATGTCGAGGGCCGCACCTACTGCACCCCCGACGATATCAAGCCCATGGTCGTCCCCGTCTTCGCCCATCGCGTGGTCGTCAACGCGCTTTACTCCGCCAGCATGAAAAAGTCCGAGCAATCGGAAACCATCCTCCGCGAAATCGTGGAATCCGTGCCCGTTCCGGTCTAGGCAGAACTCAGTAATCAGTAATCAGTACTCAGTATTCAGTATTCAGTACTCAGTACTCAGTACCAAGTTCCACTGCTCAGTCCCAGGCAGTACCCTCCGCAGGGCGTCCTGACTACTGACTACTGGGTACTGAGTACTGGTACTGGGTACCCCCGTCCCTGACCTTTCGGCAAATTGACCTCACCGACAACCGCCGCTACTCTGGCGCAACTCCCCACCAGTTTCAGGAGCCTCATGCACCGCAACTGTGTGGCGCTGTGTTTGGTGTTATTCGCCGGTTTCACCTCAGCCCTGGGCCGCCCGCATCCGGCGGCGGCGTTTCCTTCGTCCACGCAAGTTGGCCGCATCCACCGTCACTCCAGGGTTTACATCGCTCCCATGGGCGGATTCGAGACCACGCTATTTGCCGCTCTGGACAAGCAGGTCGTGCCCCTGGTGATCGTCCAAAAACAGCAGGACGCGGAATTCGAGATCCGAGAGACCGGCGAGAAAAGAGTAACCTGGGCGCGCATGATCTTCGCCAGCCAGCCTTTGATCACCAACCAACCGGAGATCGTTGTCACCAGCTTGCGCAGCGGGGAAACCGTGCTCGTCTGCCCAGTTCAATCCATCAGTTCGGCGCAAGCCAGGCAGCGCACCGCCGAGAATTGCGCAAACCTCTTGAAACGCAAGGTCCTGGAAAAATAGAGTAGCAGCGTGAGCATTCTTCGGTTCCTCATGCTGCTGTCCCTCGTCGTGTGGCTGGGCGGGTTGATCTTCTTCGCCTTTGTGGTTGCGCCCACGGCCTTCAAAGTTCTTCCCACACATCATCTCGCCGGATCGGTGGTGACTCGCTCCCTGGGCGCTCTGCACTGGATGGGCATCGTCTCCGGAATTGTCTTCCTGACCACCTCCATGATTTATAAGCGGCTGACCGTGGGGGCGGCGCACCCTTTTGCCGCTCGTCATCTGCTCGTGTACGTGATGCTGGCGCTGACCTGCATCTCGCAGTTTGTGATCATGGCGAAAATGACGGCGCTGCGCACCGCCATGGGCGAAATTGACAAGGTGCCGGTGAGCGATCCCATGCGTGTCGCGTTCAATCAGCTCCACGTGTGGTCCACGCGGGTGGAGGGCACGGTTCTTATGTGCGGTTTGATCGTACTGTACTTGGTAGCGAGGAAACTGTAGAGCAACACGGCAGGAAAATCGTTCTCACTATTACCAAAGTTTGATCGGTCCTGTCTCAATCGCTAAGGATTATTTTGCGAGTGGCCGATCAATGCACCTATGTTTAACCCCATCAGTAACAGTGCAGCTGCCTACGCTGGTCAGCTGTCAGAACCGCCTGTTCGCCGGCCGCAACCTCAGCAGAACGCGTCGCTCCCACAGGACACCGTCTCTCTGAAAAGTGCCGGCGACGTTGACCACGACGGCGACAGCAAATAACTCAACCATCCAAGGACGGGAGAACAGGCCCATCCTTGGATTCTTTATCCCTCCTGACGGCTACTGTCCCCACCGGCTGCTTGTGGTCCAACTCGCCAACTGGTGATTACAGCGCGATTTCACTCACTGACCTGGTTTCAGCATTCTTGGGAGCGGCGATCGTCGCGCCAGGAAATCACTTTGAATACCCGGCAGGCTTCGTCCCCAGGTTCGCGTCCAGATACACCAGGTACGCCGCGATCAGCTTGTAAGAATCGTAATAATCCTTGGGCCTGATGGCGTCCATGGTGTCGCGGTCGCTGTGCAGGACCGGCAGGGTGTCCTGGGTCACGGAGTGAATCGTGATGCGAGGGATTTTTTTCTTCGCGAACGACTCTCCATCCGAAGTTCCCACCTCCTCGACGTTCACCCCTTCGAGCGGCAATTTGAATTGTCGCGCGACGTGCTCCAGGTCGCCGAGCAGCGTGCGGTCGGAATGACTGACCCAAACCTTCGTCGGTGTCAGGCCCAGCGAATCCATGTTGATCATCGCTTCGGTTTTCGCCAGTTCCTCGGGCGTCATGTGCGATGCGTAGTACTTCGAGCCCAGCAGGCCATCTTCTTCCGACGTGAATCCGATGAAAATGAACCTGTGATGCCGAGGCTGACCGCGGAGCGACTCGAACAAGCTAGGCAGCAGGGAAGCGCCGCTCCAGTTGTCCACCACGCCGTCGCCGTTTTCGACTTTGTCGTAATGCGCGCCCACGATGATCGTGGAATCGGTCTCACCCGGCAGCACGCAAACTACGTTGGGCAGCAGCTTGTGAACCTGCTGCTCGCGGAGGCTGCCGCATCCAGCCTCCGTGAACAGCGTCTTCAGTTCCGTTTCCCGTTCGCGATTCGTGTCCGCGTATTTATGCAGGCGGCCCTGGATGACGCTCTCGGGGAGCTGTTCGAATGTCGCCGCCGACAAGCTCAGACTGGCGACAAGCAGCAGCGTCCCGATCTGCAAAACTTTCTTCATGCCTTAGAACTGACAACCGAGTACTGAGTACTGGATACTGAGTACTGCCCCTCACCCCGAATGCCGTATGTGCAGCACATCCCCATCCTGCACGATGTAGTCCTTGCCTTCGAGCCGTAATGTCCCGCGGGAGCGGGCATTCGCCTCGGAGCCCGCCTCCAGCAGCGCGTCCCAGCGGATGGTTTCGGCGCGGATGAAATGTTTTTCCAGATCGGAGTGAATGGCGCCCGCTGCCTCGACGGCGCGCGACTGATGAGGGATGGTCCAGGCGCGGCACTCGTCCTCGCCCACAGTGAAAAATGAAATCAGGCCGAGCAGCTTGTAGCTGGTACGCACCAGCCGCGTCAGCCCGCTTTCTTTCAGGCCATAGCTGGAGAGAAATTCGGCGGCATCCTCGTCGGGCATTTCCGCCAGCTCCGCTTCCACCTTGCCGCAGATCGCGGTAGCACCCGCGTTCGGCCGCGCCGCGACTTCTGTGATTTTGAATTTTGCGATCGCCTTCTCCAGATCGTCGCCGAGATTCGAGCTCTCGCTCACGTTGAGCACGTAGAGCATCGGCTTCTCGCTCAGGAACATGAAGCCGCGAATGCGTTTCTTGTCTTCGGACGTCATTTCCATTTCGCGCAGCGGCCGCTCGCTCTCCAGGTGGGCCTTGGCCCGCAGCAGCAGATCGTTCTCCCGCTCCAGTTCCGCCGTGCGCATCTTCTTCAAATCTTTTTCCAGGCGCTCCAGGCGTTTTTCCACCTGGCCAAGATCGCTGACCATGAGGTCGAAATCCACATTCTTGATGTCGCGCAGCGGATCGATATCTCCAACATGGCCAATCGCAGGATCCTCGAAAGCGCGCACCACGTGGGCGAGCGCGTCCACGTTGCGCAGGTTGCCGAGGTACGCGGTTTCCTTCAGCGCCTCCTGGCCGATCGCACCCACGTCCACATATTCGATGGTGGCGTGCGTGAGTTTCTTGGGGTTGTGCAGCGCGGCCAGACGGTCGAGACGGTCGTCAGGAACTTTGGCGATGCCGACGTGCGCTTCGCGCGGGTTGGCAAACGCTTGCTCGGAGAGCTGCGTCTTGGTCAGCATGCGGAACAGCGACGATTTCCCCACTTGGGGCAATCCAATGATTCCGGTCTTCATAAGAGCGAATTGTCATGATAGCAAGAGGCGGTACTCAGCACTCAGTATCCAGTACTCAGTCCAAACATCCTGATCGTGTTGTCACAGCGGGGAAGTGCGGCTGATGCAATGATCACGCCGGGAGGGGAAGCTATGGCTCAGAGTTATCGCGACTTGCTTACCTGGCAAAAAGCAATGGGCTTGGTGACGAATATTTATCGTGCTACCCGCGCTTTTCTCAAGAGGAACTCTACGGCCTCACAAGCCAGCTCCGCCGAGCAGCAGTATCGGTGCCAAGCAACGTCGCCGAAGGGCAAGCTCGGCGGTCGAGACGCGAGTTTCACCGCTTCTTGACGACGGCTCGTGGTTCGTTGGCCGAAATCGAGACCCAACTGCAAATCGCCAGTGCCTTGGGGTATCTAGGAGACGAATGTGTCGGGGCGCTTCTGTCGCAAACAGGCGAGATCGGCCGAATGTTGAATGGGTTGCTGACTTCTTTACAATCTTCCCTGTCGAAGGTCTCCGAGAACTGAGTACTGGGTACTGAGTACTGAGTACTGTTATCCTGACCTGCCCGTGCACCCTATCCTGCTCAGCATTGTTCTTGGTCTCAGCGCCGCGCTGGCCAATATTTTTGGCGGCGCCATCATTGTCCGCAGGCATTGGGAAGCGTCCTACCTGAAATATTTCATCGCGGTGGGCGCCGGATTCATGCTGGCCACCTCGATCACCGAAATGGTGCCGCAGAGTCTGCGCCTGCGCGGTCCTTCCGCCGGCTTTCTTATTCTCCTGGGTTACCTGATCATCCATTTTTTTGAGCACACGGTTACCGCGCACTTTCATTTCGGTGAAGAGACGCATGCCGACGAGTTCATCCACTCGCACAAAAGTTTTTCCGTCCTGGTCGGCTTAACCATTCACACGTTCTTTGACGGCATTGCCATCGCCTCCGGCTTCATCGTTTCGAACTGGCTGGGCTGGATCATTTTTATCGCCGTGTTCCTGCACAAGATTCCCGAAGGCTTCACCATTGCTTCAGTCATGCTGGCCAGCGGACGCAGTCGGAGAATCGCTTGGGGTGCGTCATTTATTCTCGGCGCGGCCACCCTGGCGGGCGTGCTGACCATGGCGGTCTTCGCCAAGTCCGTGAATGATGGCTTGCCCTTGGCGGCGGGAGTGACGATCTATGTTGCGGCCTCCGACCTGGTTCCCGAGGTCAACAAAGAGCCGGGCGTCAGGATGGCCCTGCTGGTTTTTTTAGGGGTGGCGATGATGTTCGCCCTGGACCGCATCTTCCATATGCACTGACGAACAGTACCCAGTACTCAGTATTCAGTACTCAGTTCTCGTTCTGGTTCTACGTGCGACGCAGTAGGAACTGAGTACTGAGTACTGAGTACTGTTCCCCTACTCCACTTGGTGCTTCGCCGTATACCCGTCGCGCGCGATGATCTGGTACTTCAGCTTGTGCCCCTTCTCATCTTGCACGGTGAGCGGTCCGCCGTCGGGCGCGACCAGCTCAACTTTGATCTTGCGATAAGTACCGTCAAGCTTGGTGTTGCTCGGATGATACGCCAGCGAATACTGGTTGCGGATGGACTGAGCGATGGCGCGAAAATCCTCGGGAAACTCTCCTTCGAATCTGGGAAAAAACGCCTTGCCCCCCGTCATGCGGGCAAACGTGTTCAGCTGATTTTGCGCCTGCAGATACGTCAGATCGGTCAGCGGGCCGGTGTAGCCGTGGTCCTGCATGTATTGGATCAGCGCCTGTCCGATGCCAATGCAGAAAATGCTTACGTTCGGTGTGTCTTTGATCTTCTTGAGCGTCTGGTCGAGATTTTTCTTGCTGAACGTATCCACCCCCGTGGAAACCAGAATGATGTCCTTCCGACCTTCAATGCCATCCACGCGATCGAGCGTATCCCAGAGTGCGTCGAACAAATTGCGCTCCTGGAATCCGGGAATGCGCAATTGATTTAAGGCGCCGTAGATCGCGCCCTTGTCCTGGGTGAAGTCCACCAGGATCCTGGAGCGCATGTCGTATTCCATGACCGCGATCCAGTCGTTCGGCTTCAACGTGCTTGCGAAGGTGTAGGACGCGTTCAGCGCGTCATAAAGAAACTGGTAGTTGGTCGAGGCGAATTCAACCAGCAGCACGGCAGTGATCGGTGCCTCGGACTGATTGAAGCCGGTAACCTTCTGCGGTACCCCATCCTCGCTGACGCGAAAATTCTCTGCCTTCAAATTGGGGATGAAGTGACCATCCTTCGTCGTGACCATCACATCCAGATTGACCACCGGCACATTCACCTGGACGGAATAATCGGGCATGCCGGGAACCGGCTTGGGTTTTTCCGGCGGCGGCGGTGGGGGCTCTTCTTTCTTCTTGGGGACGGCGTACGGGCCTACATCCGTCTGCGGCCCACCCGCTTCCGGCGGCGGTTCCTGGCCGGGCGCCTGTTGGGTACTAGAACCCTGGTTTGCAGGGGGGGCCTGGGTCTGAGCCAGAACTAAGGCATTCCCCCCTACTAAACCCAGCAATATCAAGGAGAGCAATAAGATCGACCGGAAACTATGATGGACGTACCGCTTTGGAGTATGGGGGATACTGGAAAACATCTCGGCCTCGAAGGTGAGTCTCTGTGCTAGTATACGATGCACGGCTTCGCAGTTTGGATATTTTGCCAGTTGACAGCTCTCTCCCCTGCAAACACCATAGCGGAGTCCCCCCATTCCGGGGTACGCGGGCCAGTGTAGCTGGCCAGTCGTAGGGGGTCCCTACTCCAAGGGAATGGGAGAAAGTGGGTCGTGGCGGGCCCATGAGGATCACGCCAGGGTTATGAAACGCCTAGTCTTCTCCGGGGTATCACTTCTCGTTCTTTCCAGTTTCCTCGCCTTAAACAGTTTCGCGGCATCGGCACCGAAACCCAACATCATTCCGCTGGACCAGATCCACGCCGGCATGCGCGGCGTCGCCTACACGGTTTTTGAAGGCGTCAAGCCCGAGCCCATGGAAGTGGAAGTCCTGGGCGTGATGAAGAACGTTAACGGTCCTAAGGGCGACATCATCCTGGTGCGCCTGCATGGCCGCGCCGAATACACCGGCGTCGTCGCCGGTATGAGCGGCAGCCCGGTTTATTTCAATGGCAAACTCGCGGGCGCGCTCGCGTTTCGTATTGGCGAATTTTCCAAGGAACCGATTGCCGGCGTCACGCCCATCGGCGAGATGCTGGAAATCCAGGAACTCGACAAGACTCCGGCCCAGGACGTTTCCGCCGCGCCGGTCAGAATCGGCAATGAAGCAAGCAAGACCTCCGGTCCCGGAGTTGAGCCGGTGGCCACTCCCCAGAGTGTCACCAATTATCTGAAGCCGATTGATACGCCTCTGGTGTTCAACGGATTCACCGAGGAGTCGGTCCGCCGGTTCGCGCCACAGTTCGCTGCCGCCGGGATCGTCCCGGTCATGGGCGCCGGTTCCGTGAGCGACGCAAAGCAGCCGGAACCGATTGAGCCCGGTTCTTCGATCAGCGCAGTGCTGGTTCGCGGCGACATGGATATCGCGGCCACCTGCACGGTCACCTACGTTGATGCCACGCACCTGCTCGCCTGCGGCCACCCCCTGATGCAGTTTGGCATGGTGGACATGCCCATGAACAAGTCGCAGGTGCTGGCGACGTTGCCCTCGCCGTCGAACGCATTCAAGATCGTCGATACCACCGAGCCCGTGGGCGCATTCGTGCAGGACCGGCACACCGGCATCATGGGCGTGTTCAATAAAGAACCGCGCATGATTCCCGTGACCGTGAATATTCACGGTGTCACCCGCCCCCGGCAGTTTCACTACGAGATCCTGAACAACGCCAAGCTCAGTCCGGTCGCGCTCATGGCAACCGTCTACAACGCCCTGCAAGGTACGAACGAATACGGCGAGGATGTCACCTATCGCCTCAGTGGCCAGATCAGCGTGAAGAACTATCCCAGCGTTGAACTGCAGAATATGTTCGCGCCCATGGATGGCGGACAGCCGACTGCCGCCATGGCGGCGATGGCCCTGGGCGACAGCTTCGGAAAGATCTTCGACAACCCTTACGAGATGCCGACGATCAATGGCGTCGAGCTGGACTTCGACCTGGTGCACGATCGGCGCTGGGCGCGGCTGGAAAGCGCGCGTACCGACGTCACCGAAGCGCGGCCCGGCGATGACATCGTGATCGAAGCTGTACTGCGCCCGTATCGCGGCGAGCGTTTCGTGCGGCAGATTCCCGTGCGCATTCCAACTTCGGCTTCCCACGGCACCCTGCGCATCCTGGTGAGCGATGGCGACACGCTCGATCACCTGCGTCACAGCGGACCGCTCGCACGTCGTCTGGATCTCGGTTCCACCATCGCCCTCCTGAATAAAGAGCGCTCCAATCAGCGCCTTTATGTTTCATTGCTCGAGGCCGATCCCGAAGCCATGATCGAAGATAAGGTCATGCCTGCGTTGCCGCTTTCCGTCATGAACGTCATGGACGGAATGCGCGGCACACAGGAGATGACTGTGCTCGGCGAATCTTCGGTGAATGAAGCTTCAACCCCGGTGGATTATGTCGTCTCCGGCGCGCAGCTCATCACCGTCAGCATCAAGTAGCGCTGTACAGTAGCGCTGACGCCTCGCTGTTACAGTTGCGCTGACGTCCCGCCGTTACAGTTGCGCTGACGTCTCGCCGTTACAGTAGCGCTGACGTCCCGCCGTTACAGTAGCGCTGGCGTCTCGCCGTTACAGTAGCGCTGGCGTCTCGCCGGCTGTCGCGAGGGCATCTTGCCCGAGCATTCTTTCTCTCGTGGAGCCCGTTGCCCCTGCACAACCCGCCCCACCGTGATAACCTGAGATTTCCGCACACATGCTGTCCGAGGTCCAAATAAGTCCTATGCGCAAGTGGTTCGCCTTGAGTTTTTTCCTCCTCCTCTCCACTCTGCTTTTGGCAGAAGGTACCCGTACCTGGGAACAGTCCCGCTTCGACGATTTCGAGAAAGGCACGGCGAAGGGTGTGGCCATCCGCAGCGACGGTACGCTGGAACTCGCGCCCTCCTTCAAAGCGATCTACACCACGCCCTCTACCTACATCTGGTCCATCGTGACCGACAACGCGGGCAATGTGTATGCCGCGACCGGCGCCCCCGCCCGCGTGTACCGCCTCACTCCCGATGGCCAGGCGAGCATCATCTTCGCGCCACAGGAATTGCAGGTACAGGCGCTGGCCATGGACAAGAGCGGCGCGATCTACGCTGCCACCTCGCCGGACGGAAAAGTCTACCGTCTCGAACAGCAGAAGCCGCGCACCAAGAAATCCAAGGACAAGGAAGAAGATACGGCGGAGCAGTCCGTCGCGCCTGCGCCGGAGAAAAACCGGCCCACCGACAGGTCGCAGATTGCCACCGATCCCTCGTGGACTTCTTCGCTGTTCTTCGATCCTGGCACCAAATACATCTGGGATCTCGCGCTCGATCGCGAAGGCAATCTCTACGTCGCAACTGGCGATCATGGAGAAATTTTCCGGGTCACGCCCACCGGCCAGCACGCGCTTTTCTTCAAGAGCGATGAAGCGCACATTCGTGTGCTGGCGCTCGACACGCTGGGTAATCTGATTGCCGGCTCCGACGGGAGCGGCCTGGTGTACCGCATCTCCCCGGCGGGCGAAGCCTTCGTGCTCTACAGCGCACCCAAAAAAGAAATTACGGCGCTGGCAATCGATCCTGCGGGAAATATTTATGCCGCCGGCATTGGCGAGAAGCGCGGTCAACCCGTGCCTGCACCCGCCCAGCCGGCGCCTTCCGGAAATCCTCCCGCCGCCGGAACAGGTTCGAATACTCCGGCCTTGCCCGCCATCACCGTGGGTGGCTCGGAGGTTTACCGCATCGCCCCCGACGGCTCTCCGCGCCGCTTGTGGAGTTCGCGTGATGACTTGGTCTATGCCCTGGGTTTTGATCAGGCCGGACGATTACTCGCCGGCACCGGCAACAAGGGACGGATTTTCGCCATTGCCGGGGAAGACAACTTCACTGACCTCCTGAAAGCCAGCGCTACCCAGGTCACCGCGTTCGCACGCTCCCCGCGTGGCGGGCTTTATGCCGCCACCAGCAATCTGGGAAAAGTATTTTTTCTCGGCCCCACGCCCGATAGCGAAGGCTCATTTGAAAGCGACGTTTTCGACGCTCATATTTTTTCCCGGTGGGGCCGCGCCGAGGTTCGTTACGCCGGCAACCTTGATTTGTTTGCTCGCAGCGGCAATGTGGATAATCCCGACCGCAACTGGAGTCCGTGGCGGCAAGTGGACCTGGTGAAAGACATTCCCATCGATGCGCCCCCTGGCCGCTTCATCCAGTGGAAGGCGGTGCTCAAAGCGGGGAATCCACTGGCACAACTGGAAAGTGTTTTGCTGAATTACCGCTCGAAAAATGTCGCTCCGGAGATCGACGAGGTGCAGGTGCTGCCGGGCATTCGCTATCAGCCTGCGCCGAAAATAACTGCGGATAATAGTGGCGGCGGTATTGGCGCGGCACCGCAGGCGCCGCCGGGAATCCGCGATCGCGATTCCATTGGAGTGCGTTGGAACGCGCACGACGATAACGACGACCAGCTGGTGTTTTCCGTGTACTACCGCAGCGACAACGATCACCGCTGGTTGCTGTTGAGAGACAGCCTTACCGACCGCGTGTTTTCCTTTGACGCCGGGTTGTTGCCCGACGGCGGCTACACCATCAAGGTGGTTGCGTCGGACGCGCCCTCGCATTCTCCGGACGAAGTACTCTCCGCCGAGAGGGAGAGTTCGCGCTTCGAAGTGGACACCACGCCTCCCCGCGTGGACTACCTGAATGCGGCCTACGACGTAGGCCAGTTGCATATCACGTTTCGTGGGGTCGATGGATTCTCCCCGATCCGCCGCGCCGAGTATTCCGTCGATGCGGGCGACTGGCAGTTCATCGAGCCGGTGGACCAGATTTCGGATTCCAGGGTCGAGAATTATGACGTGACCGTGCGCCTGCCGGGCATGACTCCACAGGAGACCGTGGTGGCCGCTGCCGAAGCCTCGGGGAGAAAGGCCAAGCGCAAGAAAGATGGCGCAGACCTGGCCGATCCCCCGATCATTCCGGCACAGAGCGGGCAAGAGCACGTGATCGTCGTGCGCGTGTACGACCGTTTCGACAACATGGGTACCGCAAAGGCAATCGTGCGCGGTCAATAGAAGCGCTTATCGGTTAAAGAAGATATTTCTATTAACTTGGGGGGTGCCCAACGTCTCATGGTTTTCCAGACGTGGGAGGTGCGACCCGAGAACTGGGAATCAGGCAGATGAAATCCCTGCCAGGCACGATGAGATCTCTGGGGAGTGCTTAGATGATTCGTATCAGGGTACGGCTTTAGCCGTATCGAAACGTGCCCGTCTACACGCGGGGCTTTAGCCCCTGCCGAATAATTTCGGTATAACTCCCGGCACCGTTTGCCGGTATCGCCGGTAGGATTCTCCAAACCTCGCTTCCAACTCACGATCTTCGTGTCGGATCATTACCGCTCCCGTGATCACCGCAAAGCCAGTGAGCGCATACGCCACGGCCAGCCCCGACCCAACGCTCCATCCCAGAAGCTCGCAGAGATGCCCCAGATAAATGGGGTGCCGGACATGACTGCGAATCCCTGACGTGACCAGCCTTTGATCGTGTCTTCCGGGTTCGAGTTCAGGACGCCCCCCGAGTTGCGCGCCGCTAAAATTGCGCCCCCCGGTTTTGTACAGTGCGAATCCGGCAGCGAACAACGCGACGGCTGGAATCCACGCTACCGGTGCCGAGTAAAGTGTTACCTGCCGCCAGGGCCAGGTGATCGCGCCCGCCACAATCCACATTCCGACCCACATGGGCACGAGTACGCGATACGGCGATTGCGCGCGTGATCGCCAGTTTCGTACGCGAGGATGAATCACCAGCCAGAACGACGGGATGGTGGCATAAATCGCCGCCGCCACCCAGGCGACGGTCTGCAGCATCCGGATCACAAACACAATTCTAATTCTCACCACACAGGACATAGAGACACAGAGGGGAAAACAGCCACAGATCTCCACGCATTTGCACGGATAAACAGGGTAGACATGAAAAGTGAGCTTTGATCCGTGGAAATCCGTGCGAATCCGTGGCCGGGGTTTCTTTCCCTCTGTGTCTCTATGTCCTCTGTGGTGAGAAAACGACAACTCGTATAATCGTGCTCACCCCATGCGCTTCGAACTGTTCGTCGCTTCCCGCTATCTCCGCGCTAAAAGAAGACAGGCTGTCATCGGCATTATTACCGGGATATCAATAGCCGGAGTGGCGGCGGGCGTGGCGTCGCTCATCGTCGCACTCGCCATCAACAACGGTTTTCGCCAGGACCTGCAGGAGCGCCTCTTAGGCTCGTCGTCCCACATCAATCTGCTGCGCACCGCCAGCGACGGCATCAAGAATTGGGAACAACTTCTTCCACGCCTGGAGAAACACCCGCACGTCGTTGCCGGCGCACCCGCGATCTACGAACAGGTCCTGATTTCCCGCGGCGCTCGCGCCAGTGGCGCCGTCATCAAAGGCGTTCTCCCCGCCTATGAGCGCAAAGTCAGCGATCTCCTCAACAGCGTGAAATTCGGTTCGGCAGACGCGCTGAAGGAATCTCCTCCTCCGCCGCAGAAAGCCGTAACGAAGGAATCCCCAAGTTCGCTCGAAGCCGCCCGTGAACGTGTCGCCGAAATGCCGCCCATCATCTTAGGAAAAGACATGGCTGACGAACTGGGGGCGACCGTAGGCTCCGTCGTCTTAGTCACCAGCCCGCAAGGCGAACTCACGCCCTTTGGTTTGGTTCCCAAGTACGTGCGCTTCCAGGTCGTGGGAATTTTTCAGTCGGGCTTCTATAACTACGACAATTCCTGGGCCTTCGCCCGCCTCGGCGATGCGCAGCGCCTCTTCGGCCTCGACGACCTCGTATCCGTTCTCGAATTCAAAGTCGATGACATTTACCGCGCGGGCGAGATCGGTGATCAACTCCAGGCTGCGGCCGGGTCCGGCTTCTCCGCCACCAACTGGATGGAGCAGAATCGCGCCCTGTTTCGCGCCTTTCGTCTGGAGCGTGTCGTCACCTTCATCACCATCGGACTGATCGTCTTCGTCGCGGCGCTGAACATCCTGATCTCCCTGACCATGATGGTGATGGAAAAAACCCGCGACATCGCCGTGCTCATGTCTATGGGCGCGCGCAAGCGCCAGGTGCGACGCCTTTTCGTCACGCAGGGAGTGCTGATCGGGGTTGTCGGCACGGTGCTGGGGCTGGGGCTGGGCTTCGTGCTCTCCTGGATCGGCGGACGCTATCACCTGATTTCGCTTTCCGCCGAGGTGTACTCGATCGACTACGTGCCCTTCGCCCCGCGTCTGCTCGATGGAGTGCTGGTCGCGGCCGTGGCCCTGGGCGTCTCCTTCATCGCGACCATTTATCCTTCGTGGTCCGCCGCGCGCATCTTGCCCGCCGAGGCCCTCCGCTACGAGTAAAACCAAGAACTCACCACAGAGGACACAGAGACACAGAGGGAAAACCCGCCACGGATCTCCACCAATTTGCACGGATCAACGACTTAGACATGAAAGTGAGTCTTCATCCGTGGAAATCCGTGCGAATCCGTGGCCGGGTGTCTCTGTGTCCTCTGTGGTGAGTCTTTCATTAGTGATGCCCGTCACTTCCCTCCGGCAGGTCTAAGCCTACAGTTTCCTCCAGAGTTCCTTTCGTAATATGTCACTGGGCCGAACCAGGAACACAATGGTTGCCTGATCCGCTTCCGCATCCGCTCTTTTTGCGGCTCCGCGCCTTACCCGGGGCTTAAAATGAGACCCGGGAGAAGCGGGTTGCATCCAATTGTAGAGACAGAGATGCTGAGGATTGAGGGACTGAAGAAAGTCTTTCGCTCCGGCGCATCAAAAATAGTGCTCTTTGAAAATTTGTCCTTTCGGGTGCGAAAGGGAGAGATGCTGGCCATCGTCGGCGAGTCCGGCGCCGGAAAGAGTACCTTATTGCACATCTTGGGCGCGCTTGATACCCCTTCTGAGGGTGACGTATACTGCGCCCAATTGCACTTACAGGCGCTCTCCGAC
>Ga0070741_10002733_pt1 | contig 46205 bp, 39 predicted proteins | sample Coa_R1_4_FD_66440 | JGI IMG/M metagenome (GOLD analysis project Ga0070741, IMG submission 66440) | Surface soil microbial communities from Centralia Pennsylvania, which are recovering from an underground coalmine fire - Coalmine... | ecosystem: Environmental > Terrestrial > Soil > Unclassified ... | reverse complement strand
CGCCGCCGGCGGTGAAGGTCGGTGCGTCGTTGACGGGGGTGACGGTGATCGTGAAGGTGGAGGTGGTGGTGTCCTTGCCGCCGTTCGCGGTGCCGCCGGTGTCGCGGGCGGTGACGGTGAGATGCGCGGTGCCGAACGCGTCGGCCGCCGGCGTGTAGGTGAGCACGCCCGTCGGCGAGAGTGCGGGCCCGGCGGCGAAGAGCCCGGGATGATCGCTCGAGAGCTCGAGCCCGACCGTCTGGCCCGACTCGCCCGGCGCCCCGGGATCGATCGCCGTCACCCACTGCACGGACTGGGGCGGCGCGTCCTCGAGCACGGTCAGGTCGCCGGCATCCGTGAGGAGCGGCGGCTCGTTGCGGTGACCGCCGATCACGATGCGGAAGGTCTCGGTCGTGCTGTCGACGCCGCCGTTCGCCGTGCCGCCGTCGTCCGCGGCGGTCACCCTGACGGTGGCGGTACCGCCGCCGGCGGGCGCCGGCGTGAAGCTGAGGCGCCCGTCGTCGGTGACGACGGGCTGCGCCCCCGCCGCGAAGAGCTCCGGCCTGTCGGTCGCGACGGTGAAGCGGACGTGCTGTGTCTGCTCGTTCGCGGGCCCGGGCGAGACGTGGGTCGCCCACTGCAGCACGTGCGGCCCGTCGCCCGCGAACGCGCGCACGTCGCCGCCGCCCTCGAACGTCGGCGGGTCGTTCACCGGCAGGACGCGGATCGCGAGGTCGTGCGTCGCGCTCGTGTCGCTGCCGCCGTTCGCGGTGCCGCCGTCGTCGTGCGCGACCACCTGCACGTTCGCCTGCCCGAAGGCGTCCCGGGCGAGCGCAAACTGGACGGTGCCGTCGGCCGCGACGACGGGCGCTGCCGCGAAGAGCGCCGCGATCGGGGCGCTCGCCGCGAACGTGATGCTCTGGCCGGGGTCGCCCGCGTCAATGCCGCTCGCCCACGGCACCGCAACCGGCGGGTCGTCCTCGCGCACGACCACCTCGGCGCCGGGCGTGAACCGCGGGGCATGGTTCGGCGGCGGGAGCGGGGCGGGTGCGGCCGGCGGCGGGCTCGGTGCCACGGGCGGGGGCACGGGTACGGCGGGGACAAGCGCGGGCCGTGCCGCCGTGCGCCGGTGGACGACGCGGTGGGAATGGCGGGGCGTGGGCGCGACCGCCACGTGCGCGGGTCGCGGACGGGTCGGAGCCGCGGCGATCGCCGGGGACGCACCGGGAGTGATCAGCCCGCCCGCCGCGGAGGTCGCCGCGACGCCGAGTGCGCCCGCGAACGTGCCCAGCGCGGGCGTGAAGGGAAGCCGGCCGAGCATCGGCGCGTGCGCGAGCCACGAGAGCGGCCCCATCACGAACCGCATCCGGCCGAGCGAGACGTTGAGGAACGCGCGCACGATGTGCGGGTCAAACTGCGTGCCGGCGCAGCGGGCGATCTCCTGCCTCGCGGCCACCGCGGCGGAGGCCTTCTTGTAGGAGCGGACGGAGGTGATCACGTCGAAGACGTCGGCGACGGCGACGATGCGGCCGGCGAGCGGGATTTCCTCGGCCGCGAGCCCGCGCGGATACCCACGGCCGTCCCACCGCTCGTGGTGGTGGCCGACCGCCGAGACCCAGGTGCCGAGCCAGTCGCGCATCGGCTGGACGAGCTCCTCGCCGAAGAGCGGGTGCTTGCGCAGCGTCAGCCACTCCGCGTCCGTTGGCCGGCCCTCCTTCGCGAGGATCTCCGTCGGCACCTCGAGCTTGCCGACGTCGTGGAGGAGCGCGGCCCAGTTGAGCAGGTCGAGCTCGTGCTGGGAGAGGCCGAGCTCCTCGCCGATCAGGACCGAGTAGCCGCGGACCCGGTCGCAGTGGCCACGGGTCAGCGGGTCGTGGATGTTCAGCGCCGCGACGAGCTCGAGCAGGCGTGTTGCGGCCTCGCTCGGGCTCGCCGCGCTCGCCGCCGCCGACGTGGCGGCGACGCGTGCCTCGAGCCGCTCGACGGAGCGCGACCGCATGGCGACCTTGAACCGGGACGGCGCCTGGTCCGGGAAGACGAGGGAGAGCCGGAGCAGCGCCGCGAGCGGCAGCAGCCGCCGCGTGACGCGGTCGATCGCGACCAGGACGCCGGTGGCGGCGACGCTGATGCCGAACCACCAGGCGAGGTAGCTCCAGAGCGAGCCGAGCGGGGGCGGGACGACCCTGCTCGCATAGTGGACGAAGGCGATCGACGTCGCCGCGGGCGTCACGAAGACGATCGCCCGGACCAGGAGCGACTGCACCCGGTGGGCTGACCACCGCGTGCCGGACGTCGTGGCGAACCCCGCTGCCGCAGCCACACTGGTCTATCGGCGCGGGGGGCGGGTTCCTCAAGGGGGCGGCGGCCCGTCCGATAGATGGGTGTGAGCCAGTTCCAGCTCCTCGTCCTCCTGGCGGTGACGCTCGTCCTCGCGTGGGCGTTCCTCGGCGCCTTCCTCCTCGCCGACCGCCTGCTCCACGATCGCGGGCGCGCCCGCGCCGCGCAGGACGCGGCGGAGCTCGCGGGCGACCCCGACACCGCCCGCCTCCTCTCGCGGCGCCGCCTCCGGCGTCTGGCACTGGGTCCGCCGTGCGAAGGCGCCGCGGTGGCGGCCCGCGTGCTCGTCCGGCGCCGCCGCGCGTCACTGCGGGCCGCCGCGGAGCGTCCGCGCCCGCCGGCTGCGCGGCTGCACGCGCTCACGATCCTCGTGCGCGGCGGCGACCTGCGCGCGCGGCGCCTCCTCGCGGCCGCGGTCGCCGGCAATGACCGCGCGATGACCTCGGCGCTCCTGCGGCTCGCCGCGGAGCTGCCGGAGACGGAGGGGGACGAGCTCCTCCTCGACGTGCTCGTCTCCGGCCGCCACCCCCGGTCCCGGACCGCCACCGAGCTCGAGCCGAGGGCGACCCGGCTCCGGGACGAGCTCGTCGAGCTCGCCTCGGTGGACGACCCCGAGCTCCGGTACTGGGCCGTCTCCCTCCTGCGCGCGTCGATGGACGACCCCGACGTCGTCGACGCGGTCGGGCGGTGCGCCTTCGACGACCACGCGAACGTCCGCGCCGCCGCCGCGGAGGCGCTCGGCCGGGCGCCGGCGACCGTCGCGCGGCCGCTGCTGCGGCTCCTGCTCCGCGACGACCTCTTCTACGTGCGTGCCCACGCGGCGCGCGCCGTGGCCGAGGCGGGGAGGGAGGAGCTTGCCGAGGAGCTGCTGCCCCTGCTCGCGGACGGCAACTGGTGGGTCCGTGCGGCGGCGAAGGAGAGCCTCGCAGCGCTCGGCGACAGCGGCCTCGCCGTCGCCGTCGCGGCGCTGTCGCATCCGGACCGCTTCGCGCGCGACGGCGCGCTCGAGGTGATCGGCGCATCGGGCCGGCTCGTGGACGCCGGCGTCGCGGAGGTCGCGTGAACGGCCTCCTCCCACCGAGCTCCGCCGTCGGCTGGGTCGTCGCCGTCTGCTTCCTGTACCTGCTCGCGACCTACGCGGCCTACGGATTCCTGCTCGCGGTCTCGGTGGCCGAGCGGAAGATGCGCGGCGGTAGCCGGCGCGAGGGCGAGGACGAGCGCGTGCGGTCGTCCTCGCTCACGATCCCGGTGACGATCGTGGCGCCGCTCTACAACGAGGCGCCGATCGCGGTCGACTCGGTGGGGTCGTTCCTGGCCGTCGACTACCCCCAGTTCGACGTCGTCGTCGTGAACGACGGCTCGACCGACGACACGCTCGAGCGGCTGCGCGAGGCGTTCGCGCTCGAGCCCGTCGAGCTCTTCTACCGCAGGACGTACGACGCGAAGCCGGTCCGGACGATCTACCGCAGCCGCACGAACCCGAACCTCCTCGTCGTGGACAAGGTGAACGGCGGCAAGGCGGACTCGCTGAACTGCGGCCTCAACTTCGCCCGCTACCGCTACGTCTGCGGCGTCGACGGCGATACGATCCTCGCACGCCGCTCGCTGCTCGACGGGATGCGGCTCGTGCTGACCGACCCCGGCCGGGTGATCGGCGTCACCGGGCACATCGCGATCAGCGGCAAGCCCGAGGCGTCGCTGAACGAGGACGGTGCGCCGTGCCGGCTCGATCCTCGGCCGCTGCTCGCCTTCCAGCACCTCGACTACCTGCGCTCGTTCTTCAACAACCGCCTCGGCTGGACGCGGCTGAACATGATGCTGTGCGCCGTCGGCGCGTTCCAGATCTGGCGGCGGGACGTGCTCGAGGAGGTCGGCGGGTTCTCGACCGACTTCACCTGCGAGGACATCGAGCTGACCTTCCGCCTCCACGAGCGCTTCAGGCGGGAGGGGCGCGACTACGAGATCCTCTCGCTCGCCGACACGGTCGGCGTCACCGAGGGCCCGGACCGAATCCGCAGCCTCATCTCGCAGCGCGAGCGGTGGCAGCGCGTGATCATGGAGACGGTCGTCCACTACCGCCGCATGGCGTTCAACCCGCGCTACGGCACCGTGGGCCTGCTCGGCGTGCCGTTCTTCGTCCTCACCGAGGTCGTCGCACCGTTCTTCGAGCTCGCGTCGCTGCTCGCCGTGCTGGCGGGTTTCGCGTTCGGCTCGTTCGACGTCGCAACGGCGGGCCTGATGCTCGTCGCGATCGCCTTCGCGAACGGCATCCTCACGACGGCGGCCGTGAGCCTCGAGGACCGGACCTCGCGCGCCTACCGCCCGGGCGACCTCGCGCGCCTCGTCCTCCTCGGCCCGCTCGACCTGCTCCTCTACCGCCCGCTGATCGTCTACGCGCGCGCGAAGGGCACGTGGCGGTTCCTGCGCCGCGACACCGGCTGGCACAAGTTCGAGCGCAACGTGCGCACCGCCTAGCGAGGAAGGGAATCCGAGGGGCGGCGGAGAACAACCGTCGCGTGGGGTCGTACATCCTTCCCCGCGGCGGCGGTCCGCGGCCCGTCCTCGAGGAGACGCTCCTGCGCCCTGCCGTCGAGCAGGACGACGTCGACGCGCTCGCGGCGCGCCTCGCCCGCGTCGAGAGCAAGCTGCACGCGATCGAGCGCCTGCCCTCGATCGACAGAGACGCGCTCCGGTCGGCGGTCGCGCACACGCGCCTCCTCTGCGGCGCCTCGGGCTACGACCTCGCGGAGGTCGACGAGCCGCCGCCGGCACCCGGCGCCACGGTCGAGCACGACGGCCGGATCTACACAGTCTGGCGCCTGACGCCGTCCCCGCTTCCGGGCGACGCGCGTCGCTGCGCGATCCTCGTCTAGCCGGCCAACTGACGGATCCGCGCGACCGCGCGGGCGATCCCGGCGGAGTCGAAGAGGTACGGCGTCGCGTTCGCCACGTCGTGGAGCGGGCGGTCGAGCTCGGTGGAGCCGCTCGCCGCGTTGACGGCGTAGCGCACCGGGATCTCGTGGCAGATGCAGAGGACGACTTCGTCGGCGCGGGCGGCCAGCCGCTCGAATGCGTCCGCGAAGCGGCGCGCCGCGTCGTCGAGGCTCTCGCCGCCGGGAAACGGATCGCTGCGTTCGTGCACGCGCTTCCACGCCCGGTAGTCGTCGAGCGTCCGGCCCTCGAGCGAGCCGAGGCGGATGTCGCCGAGGTCGGTGTCGATGTCGTGCTTGACGGTGCGGCCGCCGAGCGCGGCGGCCGCCGTCTGCAGCGCGCGCGGGAAATCGGAGGTGACGCACACGTCGATCGCGACGTTCGCGACCTGCGCGCCGAGCGACTCGGCCTCGGCGAGCCCCTGCGGCGACAGGCCGCGGTCGAGCGCAGGATCGCCGTTGACGACGCCGTCGACGTTGAAGAGCGACTGTCCGTGTCGCACGAGGAGCAGGAGGCGCACTGCGCGAGGCTATAGCGCGGCTACGCGGAGCGGCTCGCGGTCCTCCACCTCGCGGCGCAGCACAGCGAGGAGGGCGTCGACCACCTCGGGGTCGAACTGCGTGCCCGAGCACGCCACGATCTCCGCGAGCGCCTCCTCCGGCGACCGCGGTGCCCGGTAAGGGCGGTCGCAGCTCGTCATCGCGGCGTAGGCGTCGGCGACCGCCACGATGCGGCTGAGGAGCGGGATCTCCGCGCCGGCGATCCCGTCGGGGTAGCCGGTGCCGTCCCAGCGCTCGTGGGAGGCGCGGATGGCGTCGGCGACGACCTCGAGCCCCGGCACGCGGGAGACGATGCGCTCGCCGGCGATCGTGTGCTGGCGGACGATGCGCCACTCCTCCTCGTCGAGGGGTCCGGGCTTGAGCAGGATCGTGTCGGGGATCGCGACCTTGCCGATGTCGTGCAGCTGCGCGGCGATCCGCAGCGCCGTGAGTGGCACGCGGTGGGCACCGAGCTCGCGCCCGAGCAGCTCCGCGAGCCGTGTGACCTCCGTCGTGTGGGTCGCGAGCTGCGAGTCGCGCGCCTCGAGCACGCCGAGCAGCACGCCGCACCCCTCTGCACCGGCGGCGCGCTCGCCGCCCTTGTTCTGGTACATGCGCCGGTCGACGAGCTTGAGCGCCTCGGTCAGGTCGGCCGTTTCGTCGGGGACGACCACCGTGCCGACGGAGGAGCTGATGCGGAACCGCTCTCCCTCTTCCGTCAGGGCTTCGGTCGTGAGACGGACGAGACGCTCGAGGTCGGACGATCCGGCGTGCACGAGCGCGCAGAACTCGTCGCCGCCGAGCCGGTATACGGTCCCCTCGCCCTCGAGCGAGGAGCGGAGCCGGCTGCCGAGCCGCACGAGGAGCGCGTCGCCGGCCGGGTGGCCGAACCGGTCGTTGTACGACTTGAAGCCGTTCAGGTCGTAGAGAAGCAACACGCTCGACGTGGGCGCGGCCGCGGCGCGCTCGAGGTCGGTCATCAGCGCGCGACGGTTCAAGAGGCCGGTGAGCGCGTCGGTGACCGTCTCCGTCTTCGTGTGGGAGAGCAGGCGCACGTAGTCGCTGAACGTCATCCCCATGCGCACGATCACGCCCGCGAGCGCGGCCGACGCGAGCGCGATCCCGAGCGGATTCAGGCGCAGGAAGTGGTCGACGATCTCGAGTGTCAGCGCGATGGAGGCGAAGAGCGCCGGGACGGCGAGCAGTCGGTGTCCCTCGAGCTGCCCCGCGAGCACGTGCCGCGAGCGGGTTGCGCCGGCGGACGCGAGGAGCAGGATCCCGGCGGGCCAGCCGAGGTCGAGCAGCTGCCCCTCCACGTACGTGCCGGTCGCCGTCTGGACGAGGTAGATGCTGTCGCAGACGCCGAAGAGCACGAGCCCGCCGCCGAAGAGCAGCCAGCGCGGGGAGTAGCGCCAGCCGGAGAGCGCCACCGCGCCCACGACGACGGCGAGGAGGATCGTGTCGCCGAGCGGATAGGCGAGGTTCGTCGCGACCGCCGCCGTCGACTCTCCGCTCAGGGAGTTCGAGACGACCTCGAAGACGACGCTCGCGGCGAGTGCCGCCGTGATCAGCGCGGCGATCGCGCCGTCGAGCCACAGGCTCCACACGACCCCACGCACCTCGCGGCGAAAGAGGAGCCAGAGTCCGACGTACGCGGGCGGGTAGAAGAGGAGGTAGCCGACGTCGGCGAGCGACGGGAACGGGACCGTGTCTGCGCCCGTGAAGGCAACGGTGTAGTAGATGTCGCCGGCCGCCCACGCCGCGATCGCGACACCGACGGCGACCCAGATCGCGCGCTCCTCGCGGCGGCGCGCGCAGAGCAGGCAGTACAGCGCTCCGAGGACGATCACCCCGTCGTACGTCCACCGGTTGTCGAACGACTCGAGGGTCCTGCCGCCGAGCCCGGTCGTGTACTGGAGCGCCATCACGGCGAAGGCCACGTAGGCGACCACGAGCAGCGCGTGCCGGCGCGGGGCCGTGCGGAGGCGAGACGAGGGCGTCGGTGTGACCGCCATTTCTCTCCCTATCGTCAGCGGGCGCCGGCGACTTGACGGCCGGGACGAATCCCGCGAACGGGGGACGCGGCTCGCGAGGCGTCGCAGGACGATGGACTCGTGACGACCGGTGAGGTCCCGGACGGCGTCTGATCGCATCGTCCCTCGAACGAGGGATTCGACGGCGGAATCCCGAACTTGGGCGATTGACCGGCTCCACGGGCACGAAGAGCCTGCGGAGCGGAACGCACGACTGCGGCGAAGGGATCTGAGATGTCGAGTCTGAAGCGGGAAGCGGCAACCGCGCCGGCGCACGTGCGCGACGGCGCGGCCGTCCCGCGCACCGAGGTGGCGGGACGCCCGCTCGCCCGGCTCCAGTGGGCGGCGTCGGCGGCGGCGCGGGCGGCCGTCTCGGAGGTCGACCCGCGCGCGGCGATCCAGTCCGCCGTCGCGGACGCGGCAGCCGCCTTCGGCCGCCGGCCCTCGCAGGTCGCGGTCGAGGTGCTCGACCGCGCGCTCTGCGAGCCGCTGCTCGCGCAGATGCCGCCCGATCTCACCCTGCAGACCCACGCCGCGCTGCTCGCCGGCGCGGCGGGAGCCCGGGACGTCTTCATCTGGTGGCGCGACGGCCGCGGGCTGCGGCACGTCGGGACTTCCTCCGACGCGTCGGCGAAACGCGCGACCCGGACGCTCGCCAAGCTCGTCCTCGAGGGGGGCGAGCCGGTGGTCGCGGGCACCCGCAGCGTCGCGGTCGCGGTGCCGGTGAGGAGGAGCGGCGTCCCGGTCGCAGCGCTGGTCGCCCGCGCGGCGGAGTCGACCGACATTGGCCTGCTCGAACGCGCTGCCGATCGCGCCGCGCTCCGGCTCGCGCCGGTCCAGGAGCGGCGGGCGCTGCTCGAGCGCGCGGGCGACCGGGAGCGGCTCCTCCTCGAAGCAGCCGAGAAGCGGCTCGTCCGCCTCGGCTACGACCTCCACGACGGCCCCCTGCAGGACGTCGCTGCCCTCGCGGCCGAGGTGAGGCTGGTCGCGAAGGACGTGGAGGAGGTGGTCGACGAGCACGCCGCCGCCTCGGTCGCCGACGCATTCGCGAGCCTCCTCGACCGCATCCGGCAGCTCGAGCGCGGACTGCGCAGCGTCTCGCAGTCGTCCGAATCGTCAGCCGCCCTCCGCGACTCGCTCGCGGCCGCGATCCGCGGGGAGGCGGAACGCGTCGAGCGCGCGTCCGCGATCAAGGTGGAGGTGGAGACCGACCCCGACCTGCCCGGCCTCACCGACTCGCAGCGCATCGCGCTCTACCGGGTCACCCAGGAGGCGCTCACGAACGTCCGCGACCACAGCGGCGCGGCGAACGTCTCCGTGACGATCGCGCGGGCGGGCGACGGGGTGCGGCTCGTCATCACGGACGACGGCTGCGGCTTCGACGTCGACCGCACGCTCAAGGCGTCGGCCCGCCGCGGCCGCCTCGGACTCGTCGGCATCTTCGAGCGCGTCCGCCTGCTCGGCGGCGTCCTCCGGGTCGTGAGCGCCCCCGGCGCCGGCACGACGCTCGAGGTCGTGCTCGCGCGCTTCACGCCCGACGGATCGGCCTGACCGCTACTTGTCGTAGATCGGGTTGTCGATCAGGCCGTGCTGGTAGGCGATCCGGACGGCCTCGGTGCGGTTCGCGGCGTCGAGCTTCCGGTAGATGTTCGTCAGGTGGAACTTGACCGTCTGCTCGGCGACGTAGAGCTCCTTCGCGATCGCCTGGTTCGAGAGCCCGCGGGCGAGTGCCTTCAGGATGCTCGCCTCGCGGCCCGTCAGGCCGAGCTGGGCGGCGCCGTTCGCGTCGTCGTCCTGCGGCGCCCCGACCGGGTGGAAGACGTTGCCGTCGATCGCCTGCCGCAGCGTCGCCGGCAGGTCGACGGGGTCGACCGTCTTCAGGATGTAGGCGCTCGCGCCCCGCTGGAGCGCCGACTGGATCACCGTCTGGTCGTTCGTCGCCGAGAGGATCACGACCTTCACGTCGGGCCGCTCCCGCTTGATCTGCTCGAGCGCCATCAGGCCGTCCATCCCCGGCATCCGGAGGTCGAGGAGCACGAGCTCGGCGTTCGTCCTGCGGACGAGCGGCAGGACCTGGCTGCCGGCGTTGGCCTCGCCCACCACCTCGAACTCGCGGCTCTCCGACAGGGAGCGCTTGATGCCCTCGGTGATCAGGCGGTGGTCGTCTGCGATCACGACGCGCACGCCCCCTCTATCGGCCGCTCCGGCGCTTTCTTGAGGGGCGCCCTCCGACCGATTTCCTAGCCTTTCGTCCGGGCCGACCGGCCCCTAGGGTGTAGTTGACGGAGGGGTAAGGGTTCGCCAGAGTGTGATCAGGGGTAGGACGGAATCACGTCGATCCGCTTCGAGCGACGATCGATGCAGCGGCAACGGGGAGGGAGACCACGATGAAGGGACTGAAGAGAGCGGTCTGGGGTGCAGCGCTTGCGGCGCTGGCATGGGTCCCGACCGCGCTCGCGGGCGGCGGCGGCGTGAGCGCCGACGGCTACGGCGGCCCAGCGGGCGTCATCCAGCACAAGATCACGTCGCCGGCGAGTGCGAAGCATTCGACCGGGACGCTGCCGTTCACCGGCACGAACCTCGCAATCATCGTCGCCCTCGCCGTGCTGCTCGTGGCGATCGGCTTCGGGATGCGCCGGTTCGCGCGCCACAACTAACGACCGACCATCCGACGAACGGCGCGCACCCGGCCACGCGGCAGGCCGGGACGCCGATGCTCGGGCGGGTGGTGAGCGGGAGAGGAACGAGTTGACGGAGACGGCGTCCGACGGGTCGATCGGAATGATCGCGCTGGCCTCGCGCAGCGAGGCCGTCCTGGATCACACCGTGGTCACCGCGCGCGCGCGGCGGCGCCGCGCGCACTTCATCGGGCGCGCGCTCCGCCTGACCGACTGCGCGGCGCTCGTCGCCGCGTTCGCGATCGTCGAGGTGGTCCTCGCGAGCGCCGGGCGCGGCGACCGGCTCGGCACGGCGGAGGAGGTCGCGCTCCTCGGTCTCGCGCTCCCGACCTGGCTCGTCCTCGCGAAGGCGCGCGGCCTCTACGACCGCGACCGGACGCGGGCCGACTACTCGACCCCGGACGAGATCGCCGCGCTCGCCCAGCTGATCACGTTCGGGTCCTGGATCGTCCTCGTCGCCGCCTACCTGATCGGCCTCCATCTGTACCTGCCGCGGGCAATCCTCTTCTGGCTCCTCGCGCTCGTGCTTCTCGTCGCGGGCCGCGCGATCACCCGTACGGCGGCGCGGCGCGCCCGCCCCTACATCCAGCGGACCGTGATCGTGGGCGCCGGCGAGGTGGGGCAGCTCGTCGCCCGGAAGGTGCTCGACCAGCCGCACAGCGGCATCGAGCTCGTCGGCTTCGTCGACGCCGAGCCGCGGGAGCGCCCCGCCGAGCTCGAGCAGGTCCCCGTGCTCGGACCGCCGGCGCGGATCCGCGACCTCGTCGACCACTACGAGGTCGACCGTGTCGTCGTCGCGTTCTCGCGCGACGTGGACGAGCAGACGCTGGCGCTCGTCCGGGACATCCGCGACCGCGAGATCCAGATCGACATCGTGCCGCGCCTGTTCGACTCCCTCGGTCCCCGCGCGACCCTGCACACGATCGCCGGCTTCCCGCTCGTCAACCTCCCCGAGGCGTCGCTGTCGTCGTCGGCGCTCTTCGTCAAGCGCGTCTTCGACTTCATGGGGTCGCTGCTGCTCCTCGTGCTGCTCGCACCGATGTTCGCCCTCGTCGCGCTCCTCATCAAGCTCGACTCCCCGGGCCCCGTCTTCTACCGGCAGGAGCGGCTCGGCCTGCACGGCAGGCCGTTCAAGATCCTCAAGTTCCGCACGATGCGGATCGACGCGGACGAGCACCTCGCGCGGCTGATCGCGACGGATCCCGAGCTTCGCCGGGAGTACGAGGCCAACCACAAGCTCGCCCGCGACCCGCGCGTGACGCGTGTCGGCTCCGTGCTGCGGCGCACGTCGATCGACGAGCTGCCGCAGATCCTGAACGTCCTCTGGGGCGAGATGAGCCTCGTCGGGCCGCGGCCGATCGTCGAGGCCGAGCGGCGACGCTACCGCGACGACGCGAGCCGCCTGATCGACCTCCCGCCGGGGATGACCGGCTACTGGCAGATCAGCGGGCGCTCGAACGTCAGCTACGCCGAGCGCGTGCGGCTCGACATGGCGTACGTCCGGAACTGGTCGCTCGGGCTCGATCTGCTGATCCTCGCGAAGACGGTCCGCGCGCTGCTCAGCGGCCAGGGCGCGTACTAGCCCCCGGCCAGCCGAACGGTCAGGCGGACCTGCCCCTTTCGTGCGCGCGCGTGCGCCGTCGCCCGCGCATGGTGCGACCATGAACGAGACGACCGAAGCGGTGCGCGGCGGCACCTACGACCGCGCGATCCTGGGGATCCTCGTCGCGGTGCAGGGCGTCTGGCTCGTCGCCCTGCTCGTGGGCGTGATCTGGCTCCTCGGCTGACCTCGAGCGGCCTGCATCCCCCGGAGGGGTGATTGCAGAAATGGCGATCGGAAACGAAGCTAGGTGCACGGCGCAACCAGGGGGATGCGCCGCTGCGGCGATAGGAAGGGGAGGAGTGGAGACGTCCGGTACCGACTTCGAGCTGCGCGCATACGAGCGGCTCGCCGAGTTGTTCGCCCGGCTGCTCGCCGAGGAGCGACTCGACTCGCTGCTGCGGGCTCTTGCCGACGCGGTCGAAGAGCTGATCCCGTGCTCCGGCCTCGTGCTCTTCGAGCTCGACGAGACCGAGGAGATGCTCGAGCCGCTCGTCGTCCGGGGGTCCCTCGAGACGTACACCACCGGCCTCTCGATGCGTGTGGGCGAGGGTCTTGCCGGCCTCGCCGTCGCGAGTCGCGAGCCGGTGCTCTCGAACGACACGCGCCGCGACTCGCGCGGCGCCCACGTTCCCGGCACGCCCGAAGAGGACGTCGAGGCGATCGCGGCCGTGCCGCTCGTCGCACGCGGCCGCGCCACCGGCTGCCTCAGCATCTACCGCGAGGGCGAGGGGAACGTGTTCGGCGAGGACGAGTTTCGCTTCGCCACGCGATTCGCGAACGCGGCCGCCCTCGCGCTCGACAACGCGCGCGTCCGGGCGCGGCTCGAGCGGCTCGCGCAGACCGACGACCTGACCGGCATCCTGAACCGGCGCGGCTTCTTCGAGGCCGCCGGGCGCGAGATCGCCCGCGCGCAGCGGGACCGCAAGGAGACCGCGCTTCTCGTCATCGACGTGGACGAGCTGAAGGCGATCAACGACGGTTTCGGGCATGGGTGCGGCGACCAGGTGCTCAGGCAGGTCGCCCAGGCGATCGTCGGCCGGACGCGCCGCGCGGACATCGTCGGCCGGCTCGGCGGCGACGAGTTCGCCGTCGTGCTGCCGGGAGCGAGCGCCGAGAACGCGGAGCGCCTCGCGCTCCAGCTCGAGTCGCTGATCGACGCCGCCCACGTCGAGATGGGCGAGGTGACGGTCCCCGTCTCGGCGAGCGTCGGCGTCGCCGCGACCGACGGCGATCCCGCCGTCGACGTGGCGTCGCTCCTCACTCAGGCCGACGCAGACATGTACCGGCGCAAGAGCGTGCGCGACGCGGCCGATGCTCCGGAAGAGGCGCGGCCGGCGGCGGCGGGGCGGCGCTCGATCGTCCCGCGGCTCGGCCACTGACGCGGGGCCGCGCGCGGGCGCGGACCCCGGATCGGCGGGGAGGATTCGCCGAGAACGCCCCGTAAGCCGGGGTGCGCCGGCGGCGATTCCGAAGATCGACGGCTACAGGATCGTCGTCGGCGCGACCATCTCATACCTTTAGGCGCGATGGATCGTGTGCCGATGCGTGGTCGTCCGGGCACGAAGGCCCTGCCGCTCGCCGGTGCGCGCGCCGTGGGCGGGCCGATCCCGCTCGGCCTCGCCGCCGCCTTCTTCGCGCTCGCGCTCGGCGGATGGCTCGCCGCGTCGCTCGCCCTGCTCTGGGCCGCGCCCGATCTCGCCGCCGGCAACCCGCTCGCCCCGCACGCCGTCCTCGCGACGCACCTCGTCGCCCTCGGCTTCCTCCCGTTCGCCGTCACGGGCGCGTCGTTCCACCTGCTGCCGGTGATGCTGCGGAACGACGTCCGCCGGCCGCGGGCGCTCGCCGTCGTGCCCGCACTCCTCGCCGGAGGCTTCCTCGTCGCGCCGGGCGTCGCGTGGCACCGGCCCGCGCTCCTCTGGCCGGGTGCCGCGCTGCTCGGCGCCGGCGCCTCGATCGTCGTCCTGCAGGTGCTCGCGCTCGTCGTCCACGCGCCGCGGGGTCGCACGCTCGTCGCGAGCCGCATCGGCGTCTCCCTCTCCGCCGCCCACGTCCTCGTCGCCTTCGCGCTGGGGGCGGCCGTGTTCGACCGCGGCTACCGCCCGGTGGCGGGGCTGACGGTCGACCGGTCGCTCCTCGTCCACCTCCACCTCGCCGCCCTCGGCTGGCTGACGCTCCTGATCGTGGCGGTCGGGCGGACGCTCGGGCCGATGCTCGCCGCCGCTCCCACCGCCCGGCCGCGCACGCTCCCGCGCGACGAGCTCCTGCTCACGGGCGGCCTCTGGCTGCTCGTCGCCGGGCTCGGCATGCCGGAGCGCGCGCTCGCGCTCGCGGGCGGCGCGGTCGTCGTGCTCGCGCTCCGCCTCTTCGGGTCGCTCGTCGTGCGCGTCGGCCGGACGACGCGGCTGCCCGTCGAGGCGCCGCTCGCGCACATGCTCGCGGGCGTCGCGTTCCTCGTCCAGGCGGCGGCGCTCGGGTTCGCGATGGAGACGGGCGCCGTCGGCGGCCGCGTCGGGGTCGTCGCGTACGTCGTCCTGCTCCTCCTCGGCTTCGCGGCGGGCACCACCCTCGGCCACGTCGGCAAGCTGCTGTCGCTGTCGCTGTGGGTCTGGTGGCCGCCGGGGCCGCGGCCGAAGCAGGAGGAGCTCTACCCGCGCCGGCTCTGGCTCGTCGAGGCCGCGTGCTTCGCCGCCGGGGCCGAGGTCGTCGCCGCCGGCGCCCTCGCGACGAGCACGGCGGCGGTGCGGGCCGGCGCGGCGCTGCTCGTCGCCTCGGCGACGCTCGCCGCCGCCGGCGCGTGGCTCACGTGGAGCCGCCGCGCTAGCCGCGGAGCAGGATCTCGAGCGCGGTCCCGGCCCCGGGCGAGGAGCGCAGGGTGAGGTCGCCGCCGATCGCCGCCGCGCGCTCGCGCATGTTGACGAGGCCCTGACCCGCCGGGCTCGCCTCGTCCGACGCGAAGCCGGAGCCGTCGTCGCGCACCGTCACGACGCGGCCGTCGGGCCGGGCGCCGATCGTCACCCACGCGCGGCGGGCGCCCGCGTGCTTACGGACGTTCGCGAGCCCCTCCTGCACGATCCGGAACAGCTCGATCTGCTCGTCGGGGCGGAGGTCGATCTCCCGGTCGATCTCGAGGTCGACCTCGAGCCCGCCGTCGGCGGTGAGGACGTCGACGTAGCGCCGCAGCGCGGCGTCGAACGGTGCCCGCCCGGCCGCGGAGGAGAGGGCAAGGATCGCGAAGCGCGCCTCCTGCTGCGCGGCCTGCGCGGCCCCCTTGAGCCGGGGGATCGTCCGCGCCGGGTCGGCGCCCGCCTCGAGCAGCGAGGCGTGCGTCGAGATCGCGAAGAGGTACTGGGCGAGGCCGTCGTGGATCTCGCGCGCGACGCGGGCGCGCTCCTCGGCGACCGCGCGCGCGAACTCCGACCAGCGGATCGCGCGCCAGACGCCGACGAGGAGCACCCCGTAGCCGAGGAGGCGCGGGTAGTCGCCCTGCGAGACGTCGCCGGCGCTCGTCAGCGGCGTGAAGATGAAATGGAGCGACGCGAACAGCGTCAGGGTGGCGCCGAGCGCCAGCCAGTAGTCGAGATCGTCGGCCCGCAACCTGAACCGGTTCGCGAACCCGACCACGGCGAGCAGGTGGAGGAGCGCGCCCGCCGCGAGCGCAGAGGTCAGGGCCGCAGGGATGGTCGCCCCGCCGCCGGCAGACTCGACGTTCGGCAGCGCATGGCGGAGCGAGCCGCACGCCACCCAGACGACGAACACGGAGAGCAGCGAGACCGCGATGCCGTTCGAGAGCGCGAAGCGCCGGTGGCGCACCCGCCCGTGGGTGAACGGCGCCGAGGCGATCAGCGCCCAGCCCAGCATGCGCCCGGCGATCGCAGCCCACAGCGCCACGCGGTCGTCCGCCCGGTGAACGACCGCCGGCAGCACGTAGAAGCCGAGCCACGAAGCCGCGTCGATCAGGAAGCCGCAACAGAGGAAGAGGTCGTAGCGCCGCCCCTCGAGGGAGAACCGGTTCGCGCTCAGGACGGCGACGAGCGCGCCCGCGACCATGAAGACCGTCGCGAGGACGAGCTTCAGCTCGGGAAGGGAGTACCGTTTCTGCAGGTCGGGCTGCGAGAGGAACAGGACGAGCGACGCCGCGAGCAGGGCGAAGAGGAGGACGAAGTGCCAGAGAAACCGCTCGAACCGCTCGTGACGCATCCGACGGTGTATCGGCACAATCGGGCGGCCGCATGACCGAGCGCATCCTCATCGTCGACGACCACCCCCTCACCCGGGACGCGCTCTCCGGGCTGCTCGAGCAGAACGGGTTCGACGTCGTCGCCGAGGCGGCGAGCGGGATCGAGGCGGTCGACGCCGCCGCCGAGCTGCAGCCGGACCTCGTCCTGCTCGACCTGACGATGCCGCACATGGACGGCCTGACGGCGCTGCCGAAGATCCGCGCCGCCGCCCCGGACGCGGAGGTCGTGGTACTGACGGCGTCGGAGGACGAGACGAACCTGCTCGGCGCGATCCGTGCCGGCGCGGCGGGCTACCTCCTGAAGAGCGAGCCTCCGGAGCAGATCGTCAGCTTCCTCCGGGGCGTCGCCAAGGGCGAGGCGGCGCTCTCAGGTGCCGTCGCTCGGCGCCTGCTCGACCAGGTGCGCGAGGGCGACGTCCGGCCGACCGTGCCCGACGCGGTCGCGCACGCGCTGACCGCGCGCGAGCTCGAGGTGCTGCTCCTGCTCGACCGCCACCTCGGCACGGACGAGATCGCGCAGCGGCTCTTCATCTCGGAGCACACCGTCCGCTCGCACGTGAAGAGCCTGCTCGCCAAGCTCGGCGTCTCGTCGAGGCGCGAGGCGCTCGAGAAGCTCAACCCGCGCTGAAGCCCTCGAGCGTGGCCTCGACGAGGTCCGCGAGGGTGCGCAGGTTGTAGCCGCCCTCGAGGACGGCCGCGACGCGCGGCGCGAGGGACGCGGCGCGCCGCGCCAGCTCCCGGAACCCGTCGGCGGTGAGCTCCATGTCCGCGAGCGGGTCGTCGACGTGCGCGTCGAACCCGGCCGAGACGAGCAGGAGGTCGGGGGCGAAGCGCGTCACCGCCCGGTCGACGGTCTGCCACGCCTCCAGGTAGCCCGCGTCGCCGGTGCCCGCGGGGAGCGGGATGTTGACGAGGTTGTGCGACTGCTCGTACGGCCCGCCCGTACCGGGGTAGAGCGGCCACTGGTGCAGCGAGACGAAGAGGATCGACTCGTCCTCGGCGACGACGTCCTGCGTCCCGTTCCCGTGGTGGACGTCCCAGTCGACGATCGCGACCCGCTCGACGCCGAGCTCGGCCTGTGCCCACCGGGCGGCGACCGCGACGGAGTCGAACAGGCAGAAGCCCATTGCGCGGTCGCGCTCGGCGTGATGGCCGGGCGGTCGCGCGAGCGCGAACCCTCCTCGCCGCGCCGCGTCGATCGCGGCGCCCGCCGCGAGCAGCGCCGCCTCGTACGTCGACTCCGTGACGATCGTGTCGGAGTCGAGCCAGCCGCGCGTGGCCCGCACCTGCTCGAGGAGCCGCGTCGTGTGGCAGCGGAGGAGGTCGGCTTCGGTCGCCGGAGCGCACTCGACGAACGGGAATCGCTCGTGCAGCACGGCGATCCGCTGCTGCGACTCCGGGTGCGAGCCCGTCGGATGGAGGAAGACGAACGAGCTGTGGCTTACGAGGTCGATGCGCGCCTGACCGCGTCGAGGATCTCCGTCAGCGGCCGGTCGCCGCGCGACCGGCCGATCAGGTAGGCGAGGAGCGGCGCGTTCCGCCGGTCGTCGCTCTCGTGCGCGGCGATGCGCGCGATCTTGAGGAGCGCGTCCGCGTCCTCGCCGGAGAGGTGCTCGTCGCTGCCGATCGCCGCGGCCACGCGCGTCAGCCAGTCGTCCATTGCGTCCGAGCATAATCGGCGTCCGGTGGCCCTGCCCCGTTCGCTCTGGCTGCGCTCGCCGCTCGCGCTCCTGCGGCATCCGGCGGTGCTCGCCGGCGTGGCCGCCGCGTCCTTCCTCGCCTCGGTCGCGGCGGCGTCGGCGCCGCTCCTGCGCGCCGGCGCCGAGAGCGAGGCGTTGAAGCGGACGCTCGCCGACCTCACCCCGCTCGGCGCGGGGCTGACGGTCGAGACGGGCCGGAACCCGGTGGCAGGCGACGACGCACGCCGCGCCGCCGCGCGCCGGCTCGCCCGGACGTTCCCGCACGTCGGTGCGCCGGTCCTGACGGTGTCGACAGATGCGCTGCTCGGCGGCAAGGTGCTCGAGGGCGGCCGCCCGCTCGAGATCGTCCCGATGGCGCGAGCCGGTGCGACCGCACACGTCCGGCGGCTCGCGGGCGGCGGTGACGGCGCCTGGATCGCGCAGCGCGACGCGGAGATCGCGCGCGTCGCGCCGGGTGGGCGGATCGAGCTGGTCGGCGGCCCGAGCCTCCGCGTCGGCGCCGTCTACCGGCAGCTCGACGAGGATCTCGACAACCCGTACTGGGTGAACTTCATCGCGCGCATCCGCAGCCCGAGCCCGGACCCCCCGCCGCGGCCGAGCTTCCTGCTCGTCGGACGGCACGAGCTCTACCGGATCGCGCGCGCGACCGCGAACGGTCTCGTCGAGGACACGTTCGAGTACCCCGTCGACGTCCGCTCGATGACCCCTGCGCGGGCGAAGCGCCTCGCCGCCCGCTTCTCGGGGGTGCGCGGCGCGCAGGCGCTCGGCTGCCCCTGCCACGTGACGAGCCCGATCTCGTCGGCGGTCTCGCTTGCGGCGCTCAGCGTCGACGCGCTCACGCCGGTCGTCTCGCTGCTCGCGGGGCTCGCCCTCGCGATCGCGCTCGGCGCGGCGGTGGTCGCGGGCGTCTTCGGCGTGCGCCGGCGGGCGGCCGAGGCGCGGCTCTCGGTCGTGAACGGCGAGCTCCGCTCGGCATTCGCCCTGCGCGGCGCGGTCGAGTCGCTGCTGCCGGGCGTCGCCGGCAGCGCCGGCGGCTTCGCGTGCGCGTCGCTCCTCGTCCGCCTGTTCACGCCGTCCGGCACCGTCGACCGCAGCGTCGCCGTCCGGGCGCTCGCCGCCGCGCTGACCGCCGGCCTCGCGGCGGTGCTCGCGGTCTCCGCGGGCGCGTTCGCGGCACGGGGGCCGCTGCTCGATCGGCGGCCCGGCCGCCGTCGCGCCCTGCCGTGGGAGCTCCCCGCCCTGCTCGGCGCTGCGCTCCTCTTCGTGCTCGTCGATCGCGGAGGGGGACTGACGAAGAACGCCGCGGTCGGGTCGCACCCGCGCCTCGTCGTGCTCTGCCTCCCCCTGCTCCTCGCGGCGGGGGTCGCGGGCCTCGCCGCGCGGCTCGGCCGCCCGATCCTGCGCGTCGCACGGCCGCGAGGCGACATCGTCTTCCTCGCGACGCGGAGGCTTCTCGCCGCGCGCTCGCTGGTCGTGCTGCTGGGGGTGACGGCGGCGACCGCGATCGCCGCGCTCGCGTTTGCCGAGACGCTCGACCGCACGCTCTCCGCGAGCGCCCGCGAGAAGGCCTACGTGGCGAACGGGAGCGACGTCCAGGCGGTGATCGGGCCCTTCGGGCAGGTGCCCCGACCGCTGCCGTTCCCGGCGGCGCTCGTGACCGAGGACTTCCAGTCGTCGCGCGTCGTCGGCTCGGAGACCGGGCTCGAGCTGATCACCGTCCGGCCGCGCGAGCTCGCGCGCGTCGTCGACCAGCCGGCGCTCGCGGTACTCGCCGCCGACGCCGCTCCTCTGCCCGCGATCGCCGGCGAGTCCGCCCGCGGCGCCCGCGCGATCTGGTTCAACGGCCGCCGCGTGCCCGTGCACGTGGTCGCGGTGGTGCGCTCCTTCCCCGGCATGGCCGCGGGACAGGACCTGCTCGTCGTTCCCGCCGCCAGGCTCGAGCGCGCGGTGCGCCAGCCGTACCAGAGCGCCACCGCCTACGTCTGGGTGCGCGGCGACCGGCACGCGATCGAGCGGGCGCTCGCACGCGCGTCGCCGGCCTCGAGCTACGTGACCACCGTCCACGAGTTCCTGCGCAGCGCCGACCTGTCGACCGCCTCCCGCACGTACGGCTTCCTGCGCGTGATCGCGCTCGGCGCAGCCACGGTCGCGCTCGTCGCGCTCCTCCTCTACCTCTATGCGCGCGCGCGGAACCAGCTCGTGACGGCCGAGGTGCTCGAACGCATGGGCATGAGCAGGCTGCGGCAGGCCGGAGCCGCCGCGCTCGAGGCGGCGCTGCTCGTGCTGTTCGCGTCCGTCGTCGGAATCGGGAGCGCCCTCCTCGCCGCCCGCGCGCTCGCGGCCAGGCTCGACCCGTTGCCGCAGTACGCCCCTGCCGTCGTGCTGGACGTCCCGTGGTCGCTCGTCGCCGCCACGCTGCTGACGCTCGTCGCCGTCTCGGCGGCGGTCGCAGCCCTCGCCGCCGCCCTCGCGCGCGGCGATCTCGGCGAGGCGGTGCGCGCTGCCTGAGCCGGTCGCCGTCGCCGCGGGAGCCGCGAAGCGCTACTCGACCGAGGCGGGCCCCGTCGAGGCGCTGCGCGCCGTCGACGTCGTCGTCCCGGCGGGCGCGGTGACCGCGGTCGTCGGCGTCTCCGGGAGCGGCAAGTCGACGCTCCTGCGCCTGCTCGCCGGCCAGGAGCTGCCGACCGGCGGGACGGTGCGTGTCGAGGGCCGTGAACTCGCACACCTCGACGCGCGCGGACTGCGGCGTCTCCGGCGCGGGCACGTCGCCTACGTCTCCCAGCGGCCGGCCGACAACCTCTTCCCGCACCTCACGCTCTCCCAGCACGGCGTCGACGCGGCGATGCTCGAGCTCCTCGGCGTCGCCGGCCGGGCCAACGCGCGCGCCGGCGAGCTGTCCGGCGGCGAGCTCGCACGAGCTGCGTTCGCGGTCGCCCTCTCGCGTCCCGCGCGGCTCGTCGTCGTGGACGAGCCGACGGCGGAGCTCGACCGGGCGACGGCATCCGTCGTGCTCGCCGCGATGCGCGACGCCGCGCGGCGGGGTACCGCCTTCGTCGTCGCCACCCACGACCCCGACGTGCTGGCGTTCGCCGACGTCGTGGTCGAGCTCGGGCGCGCCCGCGGCGCTCCCGCCCGCGCGGCGGTCGCTCCTCCGTCGGACGAGGTCGCATTGACGGCGGTCTCGCTCACGAGGTCGTACGGCGGCGTGCCGGCCGTGCGGGAGGCATCACTCGAGCTCCATGCCGGCGAGCTCGGCGCCGTCGTCGGGCGCTCGGGCTCCGGGAAGTCGACGCTGCTCATGCTGCTCGCCGGCTGGCAGGAGCCCGACGCCGGCCGGCCGGTCCGTCGCCGCCCGTGGCGGGAGCTCGCGTTCGTGCCGCAGCGTTTCGGACTCGTCCCGGAGCTGACGGTGCGCGAGAACCTCGACCTGCCCTCGCGCCTGGGGCGCCTCGACGGTCGCGAGCTCGTCGGCGAGCTCGCACTCGACGGCCTCGCGGACCGCTACCCGCACCAGATCTCGATCGGGCAGCAGCAGCGGGTTGCGCTCGCGCGCGCGCTCGCCGTGCGGCCCCGGGTGCTCCTCGTCGACGAGCCGACTTCCCACCAGGACGGCGCGAGCGCGGAGCGGGTGTGGTCCGTCCTCGCCGCCGCGGCGGCGGAGGGGACGGCGTGCCTCGTCGCGACCCACGAGCCGGATGCCGCGCGACGGGCCCACACAGCGTGGGAGCTCGCGGACGGCCGGCTACGCCTGCTCGCGTAGGCGCCGCTCGAGGTTGCCGAGCCCGAGCTCGCGGGCGTGCGCGGCCGCCCGCTGCCAGTCCGGCGGCGTCGCGCGCAGCTCGGGCAGCGGCGCCGCGCCGTCCATCGTCGCGACCTCGCGGTAGAGCAGGAGGTCGCCCGCGATCTGCGAGAAGCGGCCGTCGGCGAGAGCCTGCGCGAGCGAGCCGTGCTGCCGCAGCACGTCCGCCGCCTTCTTCGGCCCGACGCCGGGCGCGCCCGGGATCTTGTCGGAGGGGTCGCCGCGGAGCGCGATGAAGTCCGGCACCTGCTCGGGCTCGATCCCGTAGCGCTCGCGCACCTCCGCGGGACCGATCCGGGCGAGCTCGCTGACGCCCTTCACCGGCTGCAGGACCGTCACCCGGTCGGAGACGAGCTGGAAGGCGTCGCGGTCGGAGGTGGCGACGAGCACGCGGCCCGGCCAGGCGCGCGCGGAGGCCGCCAGGAAGTCGTCGGCCTCGTAGCCCGGCGCCTTCCCGACCAGAAAGCCGAACGACTCGACGAGCGCCGGCAGCAGCTCGAGCTGGTCGAGGATCGACCGCTCGAACACGCGGCCGGACTGGTACTGGGGCAGTGCCTCGTGCCGGTAGGTCGGAACCTCGAGCGTGTCCCAGCCGACGAGCACCGACTCGGGCCGCTCCGCCTCCCACAGACGCAGGAGGAAGTTCGCGAACCCGACGAGCGCGTTCAGCCGGATCGACTTCGGCAGCGCGTGGTAGGCGCGGTGCGCGAGCGAGTCGCCGTCGATCGCCAGGAGGACGCCCGCGCTCACAGCGACTCCTCGAGCTCGCGGATCCGCGCCATCAGCCGCTCGGTCACCTCGGCCGGGTCGTCCGACAGCTCGATCGGGGCGCCGTAGCGCACGCGCCAGCGCTGGAGCCGGCGGAGGCCGTCGGTGCCCTTGATCCCCGCCGGGACAAGCGGCACGCCCGCCTCGATCGCGATCCGGGCCGCACCGGTGTGCGCCTGGGGACTGAACTTCTTGCGCAGCCCCTTCCGCCGCCGTGTCCCCTCGGGGAACATCGCGATCACGTGCCCTGCCCGGGCGAGGTCGACCGCCGTCTGGATCGCCTCCCGGTCGGCCCTCCCGCGGTGCACCCTGAAGGCGCCGCCCGCCCGGATCAGCGGGCCGAGCGGGAACCAGAAGAGCTCCGACTTCGCCATGAACCGGAGGAACCGCCGCGGCCAGAGGGCGAGCCCGAGCGCCCACGGGTCGAGGTTCGAGACGTGGCCGGCCGCGAGGACGTAACCGCCCTCCGGAAGGTGCTCCCGCCCGTCCGTCCGGTACCGGAAGAGCGCCCCCACGACGGGCCAGGAGAGCAGGGCGATGGCCGAATAGAAGATGGACGGGCGCGGCGGTGTCATCGGCGGCGAGTATCGCGGATCCGGCCCGTGGCGCTAAGGTGGCGCGCGAAATGGCCCCAACCACCGGGAAGAAGCTGGTGATCGTCGAGTCGCCCGCCAAGGCGAAGACGATCGCCGGGTACCTCGGCTCCGATTTCGTGGTGGAGTCGTCGATCGGCCACATCCGCGACCTGCCGAACAACGCGTCGGAGGTCCCGGCGAAGCTGAAGGGCGAGCAATGGGCGCGGCTCGGCGTGAACGTCGAGCGCGACTTCGAGCCGCTCTACGTCGTCGACTCGCGCAAGAAGAAGGTCGTCGCCGACCTGAAAGCGAAGCTGAAGAACGCCGACGAGCTGCTGCTCGCGACGGACGAGGACCGCGAGGGCGAGGCGATCGCCTGGCACCTGCGCGAGGTGCTCGAGCCGAAGGTGCCGGTCCGGCGGATGGTCTTCCACGAGATCACGCGTCCCGCGATCGAGCGGGCGCTGACGGAGACCCGCGACATCGACGACTGCCTCGTCGACGCGCAGGAGACCCGGCGGATCCTCGACCGCCTCTACGGCTACGAGGTCTCGCCGGTCCTCTGGCGGAAGATCATGCAGGGTCTTTCGGCGGGCCGCGTGCAGTCGGTCGCGACGCGCCTCGTCGTCGACCGCGAGCGCGAGCGGATGCGCTTCGTCGCCGCCGAGTACTGGGACGTCGTCGCCACCTTCGAGCCCGGCGACTTCACCGCCCGCCTCGCCGCGGTGGACGGCAGGCGCGTCGCACAGGGCCGCGACTTCGACCAGTCGGGCGCCCTCCGCACGCAGGACGCCGTGCAGCTCGCCGAGGAGGACGCGCGTGGCCTCGCCGCCGCGCTCGAGGGAGCCGGATTCCGCGTCACCTCCGTCGAGGAGAAGCCGTACACGCGCCGGCCGGCCGCACCGTTCATGACCTCGACGCTCCAGCAGGAGGCGAGCCGGAAGCTGCGGCTCTCGTCGCAGCAGACGATGCGGATCGCCCAGCGCCTGTACGAGAACGGGTACATCACGTACATGCGCACCGACTCGACGACGCTGTCGGAGTCGGCGCTCGCGGCCGCGCGCGACCAGGCGCGCGAGCTGTACGGGGCGGACTCGGTGCCGCGTGAGCCGCGGCAGTACAACCGCAAGGTGAAGAACGCGCAGGAGGCGCACGAGGCGATCCGTCCCGCCGGCGACCGCTTCCGCACGCCGGACGAGGTCCGGCGCGAGCTCACCGGCGACGAGTTCAACGTGTACGACCTGATCTGGAAACGCACCGTCGCGTCGCAGATGGCGGACGCGCGCGGGCAGACCGTCTCGGTGCGGATCGCCGGCGACGCCTCCGACGGCCGCACGGCGGAGTTCGCGACCGCCGGCACCGTGATCACCTTCCGCGGGTTCCTGCTCGCGTACGAGGAGGGGCGGGACGAGCCGTCCGGGGACGCGGAGGAGAAGGTGCTGCCGGCGCTGCACGAGCGAGACGCGCTCTCCGCCGCCGCGCTCGAGCCGGAGGGGCACTCGACGACCGCGCCCGCGCGGTACACGGAGGCGACGCTCGTGAAGGCGCTCGAGGAGCGCGGGATCGGGCGCCCGTCCACCTACGCCGCGATCATGGGGACGATCCTCGACCGCGGCTACGTGCGGAAGCAGGGGCAGGCGCTCGTCCCGGAGTTCCTCGCGTTCGCGGTCGTCCAGCTCCTCGAACGGCACTTCCCGCAGCTCGTGGACTACGAGTTCACCGCGCGGATGGAGGACGACCTCGACGAGATCGCCTCCGGCGAGGAGAAGCGGAACGACTGGCTGCGGCGGTTCTACTTCGGCGAGGACGGAGATGCGGGCCTGAAGGAGCTCGTCGAGGGCCGACTCGGCGAGATCGACGCGCGCGAGGTGAACACCGTCGAGCTGCCGCGCACCGACATCGTCGTGCGCGTCGGCCGCTACGGGCCGTACCTCGAGCGCGGCGGCGACCGCCAGACGCTGCCGCCCGAGGTGGCGCCGGACGAGCTGACCCCGCAGCGGGCCGAGGAGCTGCTTGCGCAGGGCCGAAGCGACCGCGAGCTCGGCGCCGACCCGCAGACGGGGCGGACGGTCGTCGTCAAGGCGGGCCGCTACGGCCCGTACGTGACGGAGCTCGTCGCGGACGGCGAGAAGCCCCGCACCGCATCGCTGTTCAAGGAGATGTCGCCCGAGACGGTGACCCTCGACGAGGCGCTGCGCCTCCTCACGCTGCCGCGCAGCCTCGGGGAGTCGGACGGGGAGGAGGTCGTGGCCGCGAACGGGCGCTACGGCCCCTACGTGAAGAAGGGGAAGGAGTCACGCTCCCTGGACGCCGAGGAGCAGCTCTTCACGATCACGCTCGAGGAGGCGCTCGCCAAGCTGGCCGAGCCGCGGCAGCGCGGCCGGCGGGCGGCGGCCCCGCCCCTGAAGGAGCTCGGAACCGACCCGGTGAGCGGCAAGGCGGTCGTCCTCAAGGAGGGGCGGTTCGGGCCGTACGTCACCGACGGCGAGACGAATGCGAGCCTCCGTGCCGGCGATTCGGTCGACGCGCTCACCCCCGAACGCGCCTACGAGCTGCTCCGCCTGCGCCGCGAAAGCCCCGCAAAGCCGAAGCGCAGGAAGCGCTCGTAGCGGATTCCTGACACTCCGGCCAACATTCGACACCCGAAACCGTCCATAATCAGGACGTCCGGGAGCAGGAATGGGCTCGCCGCTGCGCGCGTTGCCATGGGCGCTACCCTGGCGCGGCGAGGCTGACGGACAGGTGAACAGGGGCGCTCGGAGAAACGAAAGGACATCGATTACCACTTGACTCAGAGCCAGCTGAACGAACTGCTTGAGACCGAGAGCGCCCGCGCCCTGATCGAGGCGGGCGAGGAGCGCGGCTGGATCGAGCCGGCCGAGCTCGAGGCGTTCGCGGTCGAGAACGATCTCGGGGATCCCGAGGTCCAGGACATCGTCCGCGAGCTCGAGCGGATCGGTCTCGAGGTGCGCGAGCCGGTCGTCGAGGAGAAGAACACGAAGGCGCAGCCCGAGCCCGTGATCTACGAGGCCGACGCGCCGTCCGGCGCGGGCGACAGCCTGCAGCTCTTCCTCGCCGACGTCGGCAAGCACAAGCTGCTCACCGCGCACGAGGAGGTCGTGCTGGCGAAGGCGATCGAGCGGGGCGACGGCCGCGCGAAGCGCCGGATGATCGAGTCCAACCTCCGGCTCGTCGTCTCGATCGCGAAGGGGTACCGCGGTCTCGGCGTGCCGTTCCTCGACCTGATCCAGGAAGGGACGCTCGGCCTGAACCGCGCCGTCGAGAAGTTCGACTGGCGCCGCGGCTACAAGTTCTCGACGTACGCGACGTGGTGGATCCGGCAGAGCGTGCAGCGGGCGGTCGCGAACCATGCGCGCACGATCCGCGTGCCGGTGCACGTGGTCGAGCGCCAGCAGAAGCTGTCGCGCGCCGCGCGCCGCCTCGAGGTCGAGCTCGGGCGCGAGGCGACGAAGGAGGAGCTCGCCGAGGCGACCGGGCTGCCGCTGCAGCACGTCGAGGAGGCGCTCTCGGCCGCATCGGCGTCGGTCTCGCTGAACCAGACGGTCGGCGCCGACGACGAGGGCGAGCTCGGCGACCTCTTCGCCGACCGCGAGGCGGCCGACCCCTTCGACGAGGCCGAGGAGTCGCTCCGCCGCCAGAACATCCGTAAGGCGCTCGACGCGCTGCCCGAGCGCGAGCGGCGCATCCTCGAGCTGCGCTTCGGCTTCGAGGGCGAGCCGTGGACGCTCGAGGCGATCGGCCACGAGCTCGACCTGACGCGCGAGCGCGTCCGCCAGCTCGAGGGCCAGGCCCTCTCGCGGCTCGCCGCGCTGCGCGAGCTCGCCGGGCTCGCGGCGTAAGCACGAAACGGTGTCTGACACCTTCTAGGTGTCAGACACCGTTACGGCCTCGCCTCCGCGCGGGCCTTCTGCCAGGCGCGGTCGTCCGGGATCGGCCACGCGTCCTGCTCGGGCTCCACCGCCATGAAGCGCGCGTTCACGAGACGCACGTCGACGACACGGTTCCCCGGTGCGCCCTTTGGCACGGTCCACGAGAAACTCCCGTCCTTGCCGATCGGCGCGTAGCCGCTGCTGCCTACCGGGCCGTATGCCCCGCTGCGCAGCACCATGAAGGATGCGTACCGCGCCGTGGGCGCAGCCGTCCAGCCCACGACACGCCGGATCGGGACGCCGATCCCGCGCGCCACGATCTGCGGCGGTACGCGGACGCGGTCCCTGATCGTCCCGGCGCGGTCGCGCTCGACGAGCGTCACCTCGCCGCGGCGGGCGGCCGCCTGGTACCGAGGCTCGAACACGAAGTACCCGCGCAGGCCGAGCGGGATGCGCTCGCTGCGGCCGTCCGGGAGGCGCGCCGCGAGGCTCGCGCTGTCGCTCGAGAGGCGCCCGGCGAGCACGTACGGCGGGACGTGGTCTGCGTCCCCGTGGAACGGGAACGACGGCAGCAGGATCAGGTCGTGCGCCGAGGCGAAGTTGGCGCAGCCGACGAGGTAGTTCGTGCCGCTCGACGTCACGAACTCGACGCAGTCCTGGCCGTCGGTCGCACGCGCGCCGTACATCGTTCCGTGCGCGCTGAACGCGAGCACCTGCACGGTCTCCTCGAGTACCGGCTTCACCGTCCAGCGCGGGTCGTTGACGTACTTCGCGAACGTCGCTCGCACGTGCGCCGGCGCCGGCTGTCCGAGGTAGTGGTCCGCGGCGAGCGCGGCCGCGGTGATCGTGACGGCCGCGGCGAGCGAGAGCGCGGCGACGCGTGCACGGCTGCGGGGTAGCCGCGCCGCAGCAAGATCGGCGCGGAGGTCGGCGAGGTCGCGGGGCAGGTCGGTCATTGCGCGCCTCCTCTCAGTCGTGCGAGCGCCCGGTGCACGCGCATCCGCGCAGCGCCGGGCGTGATTCCGAGCCGTTGGGCGACGGCGTCATAGGGAAGGTCGTCGACGACGTGCAGCTCGAGTGCCGCCCGCTCCGGGGCCGGCAGCTCGTCGAGCCCGGCCACCTCGGTCTCTGCGTCGTCGTAGGTCGTCCAGTCGCGGCTCGGCATCGCGAGCCGCTCCCGTGCCGCGCGCTCGACTCGTTCGTGGCGCCGGTAGTCGGCCAGCAGGTGCCGCGCGATCCCGTACAGCCACGCGCGCTGGTCGCCGCCGCGCTGCCGGCGCATCGCGACGAGCGCGCGCGCGAACGTCTCGGCCGTCAGGTCGGTCGCAGTCTCGCGGTCGCCGACCTCGCGCTGGAGCCACCGACGCATTCGCACGGCCTCCTCGTCGTACAGGTGCAGAACGTCGTTTCGGTCCATCCCTCTACCGAGAGAGTCGTCTGTGCGGAGCGATTTGTCACGCCTCGAGTCCGTCCGGCGGGATGCGTACTCTTTGTGTTGTCAGATATGACGACAGAAATGGACATGTCCGATCCGGCCACCCTCGACCTCGGCGAGCTCGAGGACGAGCTGGCGACGCTCGCGGCGCACCTGTATGCCGGCACCTGCCGCTGGCTCGAGCTGGTGGCCGAAGCTCGACCGGCGCGGGAGCTGGGCGGAGGAGGGTCTCGGCTCGTGCGCGGAGTGGATCGCGTGGCGCTGTGCACTGACGCCGCGCGCCGCGCGGGAGCACGTGCGCGTTGCGCGGAGCCTGCCGGAGCTGCCGCTGACGCACGCGGCGTTCGCGCGGGGCGAGCTCTCGTACGCGAAGGTGCGTGCCCTCACGCGCGTCGCGAGCGCAGAGAACGAGGACGAGCTGCTCGACCTCGCGCGGATGCTGACGGCGGCGCAGCTCGAGCGGACGGTCCGCGCCTACCGCCGCGTGTCGACGGCCGAGGCGAGGGAGCAGCTGGAGGCAGCGTTCCTGAGCACGACCTGGAACCCGGACGGGTCGCTCGAGGTCCACGGCCGGCTCGCGCCGGAGGACGGAGCCCTCTTCCTGCGCGCGCTCGAGGCGATGCGCGACTCGCTCTGGAGACGGGCTCGCGGTTCCGCGGAACCGCGGCCGGCGCGCCAGGCGTCGAACGCAGAGGCGCTCGCCGCGGTCGCCGACGCGGCGATCGCCTACGAGGGCGAGGGCCGGTCGGGCGGCGAGCGCTACCAGGTCGTCGTCCACGCCGACCGGGACGCGCTCGAGCGCGACGGCGAGGGCGGCTGTGAGCTCGAGGACGGCAGCGCCCTCGCGCCGGAGACCGCGCGACGCCTCGCCTGCGACGCCTCCGTCGTCCACGACGGCCGCCGGTCGCGGACGATCCGCCCGGCGCTCCGCCGGGCGCTGCGCGCACGCGACGGCGGCTGTCGCTTCCCGGGCTGCGAGAACCGGCGCTTCGTCGACGCCCACCACGTCCACCACTGGTCCCAGGGCGGTGAGACGTCGCTCGAGAACCTCGTCCTGCTCTGCCGCCGCCACCACCGCGCCGTCCACGAGGGCGGCTACGCCGTCGACGGCGAGGGGCGCTTCTTCTCTCCGTGGGGCGCGCCGATCGAATCCGTCCCGCGCCTCGCGCGCGGCGATCCCGCCGAGCTCGTCGAGCGCAACGCGGCCTTGGCGATCGACGCCGGCAGGTGCGAGTCAGGGCTCGGCGAGCCACTCGATCTCGCTGCGGCCGTTGACTGCCTCCTCGCGATCGACCGGCGTCACGGCGCCTTCGCCGACTCGATGCTCGTCGCCGCGAACGGGATCGCGCCGAACGCGTCGAGGTAGCTGAACTGGCCGAAGCCGACGTAGAGGAGCGTCTTCGGCTCGACGGCGTCGGGGCCGGCGAACGTGCCCCGCCAGGTGGCGTGCGGCTTCAGCACCGTCGGGATGGCGGGCGCCATCTCGGTCGCGGGGAGCGGCTCGAGGTTCTTCACGCCGGTGCCGCGGTCCGTCTGCACGACAAGCGAGAACGGCACCAGGGGGTACGAGAGCGGAACGTTCGGCGGTGCGATCGCCTTGACGCCGATGCGGAGCGGGCTGACGTTCGTGAGTGACGCGTGGACGCGCCAGCCGCGGCGGCCGAGCTCGATCCGCGACACCTTCAGCGCGAGGTAGCCCGTCTGGGGGACCGTGCCGGGGATCCCCGGCACCGGCACGTTTGCGCCGACGCGATAGACGTCGTCCCAGCCGACACGGAGCACGTGCACGGGCGGTGCGATCGCGACGCCGCGGCTCGAGCCGCCGCGGTTGGCGACCGCGGCGGCGGCGACGAGGCCGACGGCGAGCGCGGCGAACGCCACGTTGAGCACGAGGCGCGCGCGCGGTCGCCGCGAGAGCGAGGGCGGCAGGGGGATCAGCCCGCTCACCGCCCGCCGGCGCACGCGTGGGTCGAGCCAGGCGCCGCCGACGTCCGCCGCGATGTCGAGCAGCACCACGAACGTCCCGACGACGGCGACGACACCCGCGATCAGCGGCAGGTCGAAGCCACCCTGGACGCCGGAGAGCGCGCGAACGGCGAGCGCGCCCACGCCCTGCATGCCGAACACCGTCTCGACGTAGATCGCCGCGGTGATCGCGGTGCCGGCGTCGACTGCGAGCATCGGAACGATCGGCCCGAGGGCGTTCCGCAGTGCGTGCCGGACGACGACGCGCGGCTCCGACGCCCCCTTCGCGCGCGCCGTCGCGACGTAGGGATCGCCCAGCGTTTCGAGCAGGCGGACCCGCGTCATGCGCAGGTAGAGCGGGAGGAAGAGCAGCGCGAACACGACCCACGGCACCGCGAGGTGGCTCGCCCAGTCGAGCGGGCCGCCGCAGCCACCGGGCGCGACCACGATGCTCGAGCCCGAGACGGCCCCGGAGGGTCTCGACGTCGACGTCAGGGGGCAGTACGAGAAGTCGTAGACGTGGAGGTGGCGGCCGAAGAAGTCGCGCACGATCACGCCCAGGACGAACGGATGGATCGCGATCCCGATCACGCTGACTGCGAGCAGTCCGTGGTCGAGCGGCCTGCGCACGCGAACCGCCGCGAGCGATCCGAACGGGATCGCGAGCAGGAGCATCAGCACCATCCCGCCGAGCACGAGCGACGCCGTCACCGGCACCGCGTCGCCGAGCATCGACGCGACGTGCTGCTGCGTCGTCCACGAGGACCCGAAGTCGCCGTGCGCGACGACGTGCCACACCCAGTCACCGAACTGGACGAACACCGAACGGTCGATGCCGAGTCGATGGTCGGCGGCCACGATCATCGCGTCCGTCGTGGTCGTGTGCGGCCCGCACGCCACGATCAGGCACGCGGGGTTGGTCGGTATCTCGTTGAAGACGAAGAAGGTGAGGAAGACGAGCAGCGCGACGACGAACATCCCCGAGAGCGCGCGCCGGACGAGGAATGCCGTCACCGGCGGTCGCTCCTCGGATCGAGTGCGGACCGGATCCCGTCGCCGACGAGCGCCAGGCAGAGCACGGTCAGGAAAAGCGCGACGGACGGCGCCGCCTTCTGCAGCGCCGACGGAGCCGCTCCGAAGCCGCCGCCGAGCTCGTTGGGGTTGTAGTTCAGGAGCGTGCCCCAGGCCTGCGCGAGCAGCGTGCCCCAGCTCGCGGTGCCGAGCCGGACGCCGAAGTTGAGCACGGAGAGGGACGCCTCGAGGACGATCACCCCCGCGGCGACCAGCGTCCCCCAGGCGATCAGTGGCCCGGTGAGGTGCGGCAGCAGCTCACGGCGGATGATCCGGCGGTCCCGCGCGCCGACCATGCGGGCGGCCTCGACGAACTCCTGCTCGCGCAGCGAGACGACGAGGGCGCGCGTGACGCGGGCGGGGTAGAACCACGAGAAGAGCCCGATCACGACGGCGAGTGCGAGCACCCCCTGCTGGAAGAGGCCGTGGAGTGTCACGTTCGCGAACCGCTGTGCCGCCGTCTGCCCCAGCGCGATCACGAGGAGCAGCAGCGGAAACGACATGAAGAGCTGGGTGAGCCGGCTGATCACGGCGTCGACGGCCCCGCCGAAGTAGCCGGCGGCGGTCCCGAAGACGACGCCGACGAAGAGGGCGAGCACCGTCGCGACGAGCGCGAGCTCGAGGGAGACGCGACCGCCGGCGAGCAGGCGGAGAAGCTCGTCGCGCCCGAGCGGCCCGTCGCCGCCCAGCACGAACAGCGTCCTTCCGTCACCGGTGCTGACGTGCGTCCAGAACGAGACGGACTCGTGGGTGACCGGGTTCACGGCGGTCACGAACGGCTCGTCGGGCCCGTGGCCGAGGATCGCCGCGAGGAGCGGCTCGCCCGCGAAGCACGCGAGGACGATCAGCGCGAGGCCGAGGAGCGCGGAGACGGCGACGCGGTCCCGGCGAAAGCGCCGCCAGGCGACGGCGCCGCCGCTCGTCGGCCCTGCAAAGGCGCCGCCCTGCGCTCCGACGACGCCGGTTCCCTCCATCCTTCCCCTATTTCAACCGCAGGTGGCGGTCGGATGCAACATCGGAAACCGATGATGCGAGTCGTCGATCAGGCTTCGTGGACGGTGCCCTCGAGGTGGGGCCGGTCGGCCCGCTCGGCGCCCTCCGCCTGCCGGATCTCCTCGTCCGTCATCGGCCAGCGCTCGAGCGGGTAGTGGCAGGCGGCCGCCTGGCGCGGAGCGAGCTCCCGGAGCTCCGGCGCCTCGACGTCGCAGTGGCCCTTGTGGAAGCGCGGGCATCGCGGGTGGAAGACGCACGCGGGAGGCGGCGCGACCGGCGAGGGGACGTCGCCGCTCAGCACGATCCGCTCGCGGCCGCCCGTCGAGGCACGCGGTACTGCCGAGAGGAGGGCCGCCGTGTACGGGTGCTTCGGGTGCTCGTAGATCGACTCGCTGTCGCCGAGCTCGACGACGCGGCCGAGGTACATCACCGCGATCCGGTCGGCGATCTGCCGGATCACCGACAGGTCGTGCGAGATGAACACGTACGTCAGGTCGAAGTCCTTCTGCAGCGTCCGGAGCAGGTTGAGGATCTGCGCCTGGATCGAGACGTCGAGGGCGGAGACCGGCTCGTCGCAGACGATCAGCTTCGGGTTCAGTGCGAGCGCCCGCGCGACGCCGATGCGCTGCCTCTGGCCGCCCGAGAACTCGTGCGGATAGCGGTTGTAGTGCTCCGGTGAGAGGCCCACCGTCTCGAGCAGCTCCTGCACCCGCACCTTGCCCTTCTTCTGGCCGTGGATCACGAACGGCGCGCCGACGATCTGGCCGACGGTCTTGCGCGGGTTCAGGGACGAGTAGGGGTCCTGGAAGATCATCTGCATCTCGCGCCGCAGCGGGCGCAGCTGGCGCTGCGAGAGCGTCGTGATGTCGCGGCCGTCGAACCGCACCTTCCCCGCCGTCGCGTCGAGGAGCCGCAGCATGAGCCGCGCCGTCGTCGACTTGCCGCAGCCGGACTCGCCGACGATGCCGAGCGTCTCGCCGCGCCTCACGGTCAGCGAGACGTCCTCCACCGCGTGCACCTCGGCCTTGCCGCGCGCGAAGACTCCCTGCTTCACCTGGAAGCGCTTCGTCAGATGGTCGAGCTCGACGAGGTTCCCGTTCGCGTTCACGCGGCTTCGCCCACACGATCGACGGACCGTTTCGCGCCCTCGCGCAGCTTGTCGTCCCACGGCAGGTGGCAGGCGTCCGGGTGCGCCTCCGGGACCGGCGCGACGAGGTCGGGCCGCTCCGTCGGGCAGGGCTCGAAGCGGTAGCGACAGCGAGGATGGAACGGGCAGCCGGCGGGCGGGGCGAGGAGCGACGGGGGCGAGCCGTCGATCGGGACGAGCGCGGCGAGGCGTCGCTCGACGGACGGCATCGAGTCGAGAAGCCCCCAGGTGTAGGGGTGCTGCGGCTGCGCGAAGATCTCGCGCGCCGGCCCGTACTCCATCACGCGACCCGCGTACATCACCATCACGCTGCTCGCGGTCTCGGCGACGACGCCGAGGTCGTGCGTGACGAGGATCACGCCGATGTCGAACTCGCGCTTGACGTCTTCGATCAGCTCGAGGATCTGCGCCTGCACGGTGACGTCGAGCGCGGTCGTCGGCTCGTCGCAGATGAGGATGGACGGGTTGTGGACGAGCGCCATCGCGATCATCGCTCGCTGGCGCATCCCGCCCGAGAACTGGTGCGGATAGTCGCGCGCCCGCGACTTCGCGTTCGGGATCCCGACGTGGTCGAGCAGTTCCACCGCGCGGGCCCACGCGCGGTCCTTGCCGACGTCGTCGTGGGCGCGCACGGCCTCCGCGATCTGGGCGCCGACGCGGTACATGGGGTGGAGGCACGCGAACGGATCCTGGAAGACCATCGCGATCTCCTTGCCGCGGATGTGGCGCAACTGGTCCGGTGGGAGCGTCAGCAGGTCGCGGCCCCTGAACAGCACCTCGCCGGCGATCGCCGTCCGCTGCCGGTTGAGCAGGCCCATGATCGCGAGGTTGGAGACGCTCTTGCCGGAGCCCGACTCGCCGACGACGCCGAGCGTCTCCCCGCGCGAGAGCGAGAACGAGACGTCCGACACCGCCTGCACGACGCCGTCGGACGTCGGGAAGCGGACGGTCAGGCCGCGGACGTCGAGGAGCAGGCGGTCGCCGGGATCCGTCACCCGTACCGCACCCGCGGGTCGATGAAGGCGTAGAGGATGTCGACAACCAGGTTCGCGAGGGCGACGGCGACCGACGCGAGCAGGACGACGCCGAGCACGACGGGCAGGTCCTGCTGCAGGGCGTCGTTGATCGCGAGGTAGCCGAGCCCCTGCAGGTTGAAGACGGACTCGGTGATGACGGCGCCGCCGACGAGGAGCGCGATGTCGAGGCCGAACATCGTCACGATCGGCGTCAGCGACGCGCGGAGCCCGTGCTTGAAGATCACGCGGCGCTCCGACAGACCCTTCGCGCGCGCGGTCCTGATGTAGTCCTCGCCGAGCGTCTCGAGCAGGTTGTTGCGCGTCATCCGCGCGTAGAACGCGGCGTAGAGCAGCGCGAGCACGACCCACGGCAGGATCATGTGCGAGAAGAACCCGGTGATCGAGTCCGAGGGCGAGATGTAGCCGCTCCCGCCCGTCCAGCCCAGCTGGCGCCAGAAGATGTAGAGCGCCATCAGGCCGAGCCAGAACACGGGTGTGGAGATGCCGAAGAGGGCGAACCCCATCGCTAATCGGTCGACGGCGGATCGGCGCTTGACTGCGGAGATCACCCCGATCGCGACGCCGGTGACGAGCCAGAGCGTCGCTGCGCCGGCGATCAGGAGGAGCGTCCGCGGCGCGCGGGCGACGATCAGCGACTTCACGGACGTGCCGCTCGCGTAGGTGTAGCCGAGCCCGGGCCAGCCGTACTTGTCGCCCGTGAAGAAGCGCCAGCTGAACTTGCCGAACTGCACGTACCACGGCTTGTCGAGGCCGAGCCGGTGGTGGATCTGCGCGATCTCCTGATCGGTCGGGTTCTTCCCGGCGAAGCGCAACGCGGGGTCGCCCGCCGGCATGAGGTAGAAGACGGCGAACGTGATCGCGAGCACGCAGGCGACGACGACGATCGTCCAGAGGAGCCTGCGTGCGATGTAGAAGGTCATGTCGTCCGCCCCAGCTTCGATGGATGCGAGGGGCGGGCGCGGGCGCCCGCCCCTCGCGGTGTCCTTCGGTTCCGCTACTTCACCGACACCGACGAGTACGCCGGCCCGTCGGTGAACTGGTCGTAGTTCCAGTGCGTGACGTTCGGGCCGATGATGAAGACGTTGTTCGGCCAGAGGTACGGCACCCACGGGACGACCTGGGTCATCAGCTTCTTGTCGAGGTTCATCCAGCACTGTGTGCGCTGGTCGGCGAGCTTCGCACTGCACGCGTCGATGTCCTTGTCGACGCTCGGCACGTTCGTCAGGTTGCCCTTCGCGCCGACCTTCTTCGCGATCGCCGGCGTGAGCCCGACCAGCGAGTAGTTCGTGTTACCGGACTTGATGATCGCGCCGGAGTCGAACAGCTCGGCGAAGAACGTGTACGGGTCCGCGTAGTCCTTCCCCCAGCTCGGGCGCTCGGAGAAGGGCACGTTCTTCGACGGCGTCTGGATCGTCGTGTAGGCGCCGTTGATCGAGCGCACCTTGAACGTGATGCCGATCTTCGCCGCGTCGCCCTGGATGACCGGGATCATCCGCGTGTCGACGCCGCGCGTGTCGGCGATCATCAGCACGCCCTTGCAGGCCGAGGCGGTGCACTTCCCGGTCTTGCCCGGGTCGTACTTCGACTGCTTCATCTCCGCCTGCGCCTTCGCGAGGTCGCCCGCGGAGCCCTGCGACGGGTACGGGTCGTACTCGGCGAGGCCGCCGTTGTAGAGGACGGACGGCGTGATGTGCGTGGCGATCGTGCCCGGGATCGGGCCGCCCCACGCCTTCTGGAGCGCCGCCTTGTCGGTGATCCAGTTCATCGCCCTCCGCACGTGCACGTCGTCGAACGGCGGCTGGGTCAGGTTCATCGTGAAGTAGTTGGTGCGGTCGCCGACGTTCGGGATCATCCGCGGCTTCAGCGTCGAGTTCGTCGCGTACTGGCGGATGGTCTTCGGCGCCGGGCTCGACACCTCGTCCTGGTAGGCGCCCGACTGCACCTTGGCGAAGATGTCGTCGGCGTTCGAGTTCACGACGAACTTGAACGTGTCGATGTAGTTCTTCCGGTACGGATCGGACGACTGCTTGTAGTTCGGGTTGCGGACGAGGATGATGTGGTTCCCGTTCGCGCCGTCGTAGCCGCTCATCGGCTTCAGCGCCGCGCAGGAGGAGATCTTCACCTTGTCCGCGCCCTGGAGCATGTACGGGCCGCTCGAGACGACGTCGCGGCCGTAGTCGCCGGGCTTGCCCTCGAAGCACTTCCCGACCTCCTCCGGGATCGGCGCCGTGGCCGGCATCGACATGCGGAGGTTGAAGTCACCGGCGGGCTTCGTCAGGTGGAAGATGATCGTCGAGTTGTTCGGTGTCTCGATGCCGGACACGGTCTTCGCCTTGCCGTTCGCGACCGCGTCCCAGCCCTTGATCACCGTGTAGTAGAAGGAGTACTGGCCGCCGTCGTTCGGGTTGGCGAGCCGGTTCATCGCGTAGGCCACGTCCTTCGAGGTGACCGGGCGGTTGACCGGCGGGCCGAAGGTCACGCCCGGCCGCAGGTGGTAGGTGTAGGTGAGGCCGTTGTCGGTCGGCTTCGGCGCCTCGGTGGCGAGGTCGCCGACTGTCTGGTTGCCGGCCGCGCCGGGCAGGTGCTTGTACCCGACCAGCGAGCGGAGCATCAGGTTCGAGTAGAGGCCCCAGGCGTTCCCGAGGTACTCGCCCGTCGGGTCGAAGTTGTTCGTGAAGCCGAACGACTGCTCCCAGCCGATCGTGTAGGTGCCGCCCTTCGCCGGCGTGCCGCTCGAGAACGTGCCGGAACCGATCACGGACTTGGACTGGGAGCCGCTGCTCGAGCCTGACGTGGTGGTGGTGCCCGAGCTCGACTTCTTCGAGGAGCCGCAGGCGGCGACGAGCACCGCGAGTGCGACGGCGGCCGCGGCGAACGCCGCGAACCGGACGAGTTTCCTCATACGGGACTTCTCCTTTCTGGGGGCAGTGCGGGGTTCGGGGATCATCTCTCTGATCTGACGTCGAACGCGTCGCGAAGTCCGTCCCCGAGCAGGTTGAACGCGAGCGTCGTGAGGATGAGGAAGGAGCCGGGGAACACCATCAGCCACCACGCGACGTCGTAGAGGCCGGAGGCGTCGGTGAGGATCGAACCCCACGAGGCCTCGTCCGGCGGGACGCCGAGCCCGAGGTACGAGAGGGCCGCCTCGAAGAGGATGTTCGTGGGGATGAGGAGCGTCGAGTACACGATCAGCGGGCCGATCAGGTTGGGCAGGATCTCGGTCGCGAGGATGCGGACGTTGCTCGCCCCGGCCGCGCGCGCCGATTCGACGAACTCCTTCTCGCGCAGCGAAAGGGTGTAGCCGCGGACGATGCGGGCGATGTAGGACCAGGAGAAGAGCGTGATCACCGCGATCACGACCGTCAGCCCGGGCTGCAGAAGGCCGCCCAGGCAGCCGTTCTTGTTCGTCGAGCAGGCGGCGACGATGCCGACGGCGATCAGGATCTGCGGCACCGCGAGCAGCACGTCCGCCATCCGGGAGAGGATGGTGTCGACCCAGCCCCCGAAGAATCCCGCCACGAGGCCGACCACGAGCCCGATGAGGACGGCGAGGCCCGAGGCGACGACCCCGACGAAGAGGGATGTCCGGGCGCCGTACATCGTGCGCACGAAGAGGTCGCGGCCCGATGCGTCGGCGCCGAACCAGAAGGACGAGTTCGGGCCGAGCGGCACGCCGTAGGCGTCGGTCATGTTCGTGTACGTCGTGTTCTGCGGGTGCCCGGTGATGTTTGCCGCGAGCGGACCGCCGAAGATGGCGATCAGCACGAGGACGACAATCACGACCGCGCCTCCCAGCGCAGCCTTGTCCTCGCGGAAACGCTCCCAGAAGAGCCGGCCCGGCGACTTGTGGGCGACCGCGACGGCTGGGAGGGCGATCGCCCCGCCCGACGAGACCTGGAACTCAGGAGGATTCGTCATGCGGCGCTCGCAAGCGTAATACCCGGCATTCGCGGGTGACGGCGATACTGATGCGGAACATGCACGAACCTGGCATTTCCGCTTTGAGGCCCGCCGAACCTCTCGTCGGGTCGCTCGTGCGACTCGAGCCGATCGCCGAGCGGCACCGTGAGGGCCTGCGTGAGGCGGCGGAGCGCGAGCCGCAGATCCACCGCTACACGAACATGTATTCGCTCGGCTTCGATCGCTGGTTCGACCTCGCGCTCGCCGGCGACCGGGAGGTGCCGTTCGTCGTGCACGTCGCCGACCGGCCGGTCGGCTCGACCCGGTACCTGAACGTCGAGCCGATGCACCGCCGCGTCGAGATCGGCTGGACGTGGCTCGAGCGTGCGCAGTGGGGGACCGGCGCGAACGTCGAGACGAAGTACCTGCTTCTGCGGCGTGCCTTCGACGACTGGGGCGCGATGCGGGTCGAGTTCAAGACCGACGCCCGGAACCTGCGCGTCCGCGGTGCGCTGCTCGGGGTCGGAGCCCGCTTCGAGGGGATCTTCCGGAAGCACATGATCCTCCCGGACTCGATCCGCGACTCGGCGTGGTACGCGGTGATCGACGACGACTGGCCCGCCGTCAGGCAGATGCTCGAGGCGAAGGTGGCGAAGCGCGCGTGAGGTGCGCCGTCGACGTCGCGGCCCTCCGTGCCGAGCCGCGAGACGACGCCGAGCAGGTGACGCAGGCTCTCCGCGGGGAGCCGCTTCGCGTCGAGGGGCGGCTGGACGGGTGGGTGCGCGTCTCGACCGCGTACGACTACCCCGGCTGGGTTCGCGAGGAGGCGCTCGAGGAGGGTCACGGCGAGCTCGTCGCCGATGCGGCCGGATCGCCACTCGAGGTCGCGCGCACCTACCTTGGCACGAGGTACCTCTGGGGCGGGATGACGGCGGCTGGGATCGACTGCTCCGGCCTCGTGCACATGGCGTACCGGCGGGTCGGGCGGCTCGTGCCGCGGGACGCCGACCAGCAGGAGGCGGCGGCGCGCGAGGTCGAGGAGCCGGCGGTCGGCGACCTCGTCACGTACGGCGATCCGGTCGACCACATCGCGTTCTGGGTGGGCGAGGGCCGGATTCTCCACTCGACCGGGCGGGACGGGGGAATCGGCGTGGTCGAGGAACCGGAGCCGCCGGCGCTGCGCGAGCGGCGGCACAAGATCGTCCGCCTGTGATCAGCTGGGCCACCTCGGACGGCCGCGAGCGCGACGGCGACCGGGTCGTGCCGGCAGCGTCGACGATCAAGCTCTTCGTCGTGTCGGCGTTCTGGCGCTCGGGACTCGACCCCGGCGAGGCCGTGGACGTGCCGCCCGTTCCGTGGTCGGTCGCCGACTCGCTCGCGTCGGCGACCCTCGGCGACTGTGCGCTGCTCTCGCTCGCGTTCTCGGACAACGCCGCGACGAACGTCCTCCTTGCCCGCCTGGGGCTGGACACCGTGAACGCGGAGGCGGCGCGGCTCGGGTGTGAGCGAACCGAGGTACGGCGTCCGATGGTGAGCGACGGGCCGGAGAACCAGACCTGCGCTCGCGACCTCGCGCGCGGGCTCGCCGCGATCGAGGACGACCGCGTGCTCGAGCCGCTCGGTCGCGCTCACGACTCCGAGCTGCCGCTCAGGCTCGCCGGCCACGACGTGCGTGTGAAGACGGGCGAGCTCTGGCCCGCGGCCTACCATGAGGTGGCCCTGGTCGACGGCCGCTTCGCCGTCGCCGTCTGCTCCGCCCCGGCGGTTCTTCCCGGCGAAGTGGCGGCGATCGCGGAATCCCTCTTTCGGGGGTCTGCTCCTCAAGAGGGGTAGGTCTCGAGCCGATACGTTCGCCGTGGACGCCGCACAGCGCAATGAGATCCTCACGCGCTACCGCGAACACTCCGCGCGTTTCGCGTCGGTCGCGGCGCGCCGTGACGCCGACTCCGTGACCGGAGCCGAGGTGATCCCGCTCCAGCCGCCGATCCAGGAGCTGGAGCAGGAGCCGACGCCCCGGGAGGTCGAGGTGCTCCAGCTGATCTCGGACGGCCTCGTGAACCGGGAGATCGGCGTCAGGCTCTTCCTCTCCGAGGAGACCGTGAAGAGCCACGTGAGGCACCTGCTTGCCAAGCTCAGAGCCCGAAGTCGAGCTCACGCCGTCGCCGTCGGATTCCGGCGCGGCATCATCAGCTAGGCAAAGTGAGGGGCCGCCTGCAAGGCGGCCCCTGGTGTTTCAGAGTTCTCCACTGCCTGTGGACAATCCCCCTCGAAAGGGTGACGCCCGCCGGCGGAGAACGAAGTTAACTACGAAGGCCCTACCAGGCGACGCCGCCGCCAGCAAGGACGGCGCGACCAGCAAGGCGAGCAACCAACTTGAGCATCTGTGGTTCCCCCGTTGATTGAGGACTGACGGCGACCTGGAGCTTATACCCCTTTCGGGGGAGGCGCAAGAGATTCACAAGGTTTGACCAAGTTCATGGCTAGCTTCTTCCACCGGATGGCGCTGTACCAGGCGGGCCTTGCTCTAGGCACGCTGCTCTTTTCTTTCGCCGTCGTCCTTGGAGGACAGGGCCTTCCGTCTCCATGGGCGGCTTTGGGTCTCGCGACAGTTGCTGCCCTCGCGGAGCGCGGCCGCGTGCGTCTGGGAGAGAACATCGAGGCTTCGATTTCGCTCATTCCCACCGTCTTCGCCGCCGCGATCTTCGGGCCGCTCACAGCGATGTTCGTCGGCGGGGCTTCGTTTGTGGGGGAATTTCCGCAGTTCCTGCCGACGGCGTCTCGAGAGGCCGTACTCCAGCGCGGAGCTCCGTATCTGCGGTGGGGGATCTACACGTGCATACGCGCCATCTCCGGGGGGGCTGCCGGCGTAGCTGCGTGGGCGGCCACCGGAGCGTTCGGAACGAAGACGGGTGCCATCGTTGTTGCGACGCTCGCTGCCGCAGTGGTGGCAGAGCCGATGGATGTTGCATTCTCGGCTCTGACGTTGAAGCTCCGCGGCGGCCGTGCCTCCGATGTCGTGCACGCGTTGGGGCCGGTAGCGCTTGCGTCAATTCCCCTCTACACGCCAATCGTCGCGCTACTCGGGATCGCCTATACACAGCTTTCGGCCTGGGCGCTGGCGCTCTTCTTCGTCCCTGCTCTGGCGGCTCAGCGACTCTTTGCTCTCTATCAGAAGCAGCGCGAACTGACAGATGGTCTGGTGCAAATGAACTCGCAGCTTGAGCGGGCGAACATGTCGTTTGCGAAGGGCCTCATTGCAACACTTGACGCTCGAGACCGATACACCGCTGGCCATTCAGCCGCCGTGGCGATCTACGCGAGGGATATCGCTAGCCGGATGAACCTCGATCGGCAGCAGCAGGATCTCGCCCACCTGTGTGGATTGGTGCATGACATCGGGAAGATCGGCCTTCCCGCCGGACTCCTCGAAAAGCCGGGTGCGCTCACGCTCGACGAGCGGCGCGAGATGCAGCGCCATTCGGAGATTGGCGAGCGGATCCTGGCCAACGTGGATACGTACGCTGAGATCGCGGCTGTCGTTCGACACCATCACGAGCGGGTCGACGGACAGGGCTATCCAGATGGTCTCTCCGGAACTGACATCCCCCTCCTGTCGAGGATCATCGCTGTGGCGGACGCATACAATGCAATGACGTCCGACCGGCCGTATCGTGACGCAATGCCGAGCCGAGTTGCGCGTCTTCGCCTCGCGCAGGCGGTCGAGACGCAATTCGACACTGCAGTCGTGGCCGCGTTCGAAGCGATCCTCGCCGGCGCCGATGAGGCGTATCGGGTCGCTCGCGGAGACGAGTTCCACCTTTCTGCCGCGGCGGAAACTGCTCCGTCGGCTCCATCCGTCGCGATCTCCGCTTAGGGTCTACTCGAACATTTCGAGGCGAGCTACCGCCTGCGTCCTGGTTCGAACACCAAGCTTCTCGAGGATGTGGCGGACGTGAACCTTCGTCGTTGATTCCGAGATCACAAGTGCTCGAGCGATATCGCGATTTCGAAGGCCGCGTGCAATCAGGCCCAGGACTTCAAGCTCGCGTGGCGAGAGCACATCGGCAGGTGTACGTGAGGACCGCACGCGGAAGCCTGCGCGTCGTGCGAGCCCCGTGTCCTTGGTGCGTGCATACAGCTCTTCGAGGTGGGACCTCGCCTCCGGGACCTCCGCCAGGATGTCCGCAAGGGGCGTGTGGGCGCGCAGAGCAGTGATTACAGGGTCCCAAACGGATAGCGCTGCGGCATGTTCCAGCAGCGCAACAGGTGCAGCCGGATCGCCGTGGGTAGCGCCCAAGATCGCGCTCACTGCGTCAAGCAGCAGGCGAACCTCGACGGCGCGCGTTAGTTGTGCTGCTTCTCGCGCCGTCGCCAATGCACGGTCCTCATCTCCGGACACCGCTAGTGCGAGCGCGCGGGTAGCGAGGTATTCGCCGTGCATAGATGGAATCGCCGCCTCGCGATCCACGGCGACGACGGCCCGCAAGGCGGAATCGGGGTCGCCGACACATAGGCTGAGTCTTGCTCGGAGGACTCTCGAGTTGAGAATGTGGAACCCAAGACTGGATCGATTCGCTGCGTCCTCGACGAGCTGGACTCCTCGTTCTGCCGCGCCAAAACGGCGCAACCCAAGCGCGATGAAGGCGTCATTCCAGTCGCTATAGGGTCGTGCGAAATCGAGATTGAATTCTTCGATTTCGGCGTGCACGAGTTGGGCCATCTCGGTCGCCTTGTCGTACTCCGATTGCAGAGCGAGGACGTATGACGCTGTGAAGGCGAACGAGCTGCGAGCCCGTGGGTCGGGCGTGTGCCTCAGCGAGACCATGGCTTCTCCGAGAGGCAATGGCTTGCGGAACCCCTCCGCGAACCGCCTCCTTGCGAGTTCGGCTGTGGAATATCGAACGATGTCGAGTGGGGAGTTGTGCCGGAGTCCACGGAACTCGCGCATTACCTCTTCTGCTGAGTTGCTCTCGCTCTGGATCGCGGCTAGGGCCCAACCGTAGAGGGCCTCCGCAAGATCTTGGTCGTCAGACGCGGAGGTGTGCGCGTGTTGATACGCGTCTTGGGCCTCTTGGAGCTCACCTTGCGCGAAAGCCGACTGGCCTGCGACTGCCCATGCACGAGAAGCAAGTTCGTGCCCTTCGGGCATGTTTCTGGCAACGCGTGAAGCGATGGCGAATGCCACCGCGTCGCTGCCTTCATGTAGTGCAAGGTCGGCGTCAACCAGGTCGATCGCTACGGGCGGTAGCGAAGTTCCGCCTTTGATGCTCGCCGCGAAGGCCGAAAGGGTGCCAAACCGACCTGACCGGACCAAGGGCTTATACGCGGCTTCGAGAACGGTGCCGACGTACTCCGACAGTGTGAACCGCAGAATCAGCTCGAAAGCGCGAGACCATCGCTCGCTTGAGATGCAGGCGGTGACGGCTGACGCTGCCAACTCCTTTGCATCTCTTCGCTCAACTAGCTTCTGAAGCAGGAACTCGCGAAGCAGCGGATGTAGCGCCGTCGGGTCATCGAGAGAGACAAATCCGAGCTCCCGCGCCTGATCGCTTACAGATCGCTCTGTGTCATCCGCGCCTGAACTACGCGGCTCGGCAGATTCAGGAACCAACGCCAGCTCGAGGAGATATTGCTGGACGCGCTGAGGGGCTGAACGAAAGATCTCCTCTGCGAAGTACTCGTAAAGCATTCCCGGCATCGCCCCGACGGCGTTTGCTGGGACGTTTTCGGAAGCGGCGGCGAGCGCTAGAACGGCTGGCCAGCCCGCGGCTTGAGCCGACACTTCGGCCGCGTCGGGTCGCGGCCCAAGCATCTGACGTGCTTCGGCGTCATCCATCGCGAGGACGGAACGTTCGATCTCAAGTACCTCGCCGTAGACAATCCGGCGAGACGTCGCCCATGACGGTCGCGTGCGGGACGCAATGAGCATCCGCAGCGGCGCTCGTTCTTGAATCACGCCGATGACCTCGTCAACCTCGGGCGCCTGGAGGAGCTCGTGGTGATCGTCGATCACGAGCCACTGAATCCTGCTCTCGGAGAGTCGGTCGGCCAGCGCCACCGCGATGGCTGTTCCCTCGCGTTGGGGGTTCTTCCGTGCTGACAGAAAGTCGGAAACGAACGCGGCTGCGTTCCCGCCGAGAGAGTCAATTCCGGCGGCAACGTCTCTTGCGAAAGTGGCTACATCTCGGTGCGCGGGGGTGAGACTGATCCAGATCGCGCCGTTGAGTGTCTTCGCCCACTGGCGCGCGAGGGTCGTCTTGCCGTAGCCGGCAGGGGCGAGGAGCAGGATGACGCGAGCCTCCGTCTCGTCCAGGAGCTTCGTGAGCCGCGGGCGCTCGATGATTCGGCGCTCGCGGCGGGGCCGCTTCGGTGGTTCGATCGCTGCCGTCACGCCTGCTCTTGCCTTGAGGCGACGCCTGTGCCGGCCAACGCTATGCCTGTCTCGGCGGAGCGTGCAAGGGGCTGGGCGTCCGCGGCGGAGGGTGACGCCGCGGGCGCCGCTTCGCCGTCAGCCCCCGTTGTCGGCTCGCGCCGACTCCAGCCTGCTCGCCAGGGGGTCCTCGCCGGTGAGCAGTCGGAACGCGACCGGGATCTGCCGTCGGCGAGGGACGCCCAGCTTCTGCCGAAGGACGTCGCAATGCGCCTTCGCCGTCCGGGGCGAGATGCCGAGCACGAGCCCGACCTCGTCGTTCGACAGTCCCTGCGCGATCAGTTCGACGACCTGCCGTTGCCGATCCGTGATCGCCCATGCATCTCGTAGTGCCTGCATGGCCAGCAGGCTACGGAGCGCGCCGATGCCGGAGTATCGGTCGAAAGGTGTATCCGGCCGATCGTGCTAAGCGGGTGCGTGGGCCCGCCGGGCGACGAAGGACGCCTCGTGACCGCGCTCGTTCGCCACGCGCAATTCGTCCTCGTCGAGCGCACCGATCCGGAGCAGCAGCTCGAGCTCGTCGCGCAGGTGCGTTCGCATCATCTCGGGGCCGTCCGTGGCGATCGTGAAGGCGACGCCGTGGTCGACGAAGGCGCGGAACGTCTCGCGCACCTCCTCCTCGTCGGCGAGCGCCTTCGTCAGGAGGTTGCTCGTCGGGCAGATCTCGAGCGTGATCTCCGCGTCACGGAGCGCCTCCATCAGCGCCGGCTCGCGGGCGGCGAGGATGCCGTGACCGATGCGGTTTGGGCGAAGCCCGTCGATCACCTCGCCCAGCTCGGCGACACCGTGCTCGCCGCCCTCCTCGCCGACGTGAATCGTCACGCCGAGACCGGCCTCGCGCGCGAGCTCGACATGTTCGCGGATCTGCGTGTAGTCGTACCGCTCACCGCCCGGGCGCGGGCCGGCGATGTCGATCCCGACAACTCCGCGCGGTGCGTAACGCACGGCCTTCTCGACGATCACCATGTTCTGCTCCGCCGTGAACGTCCGGTCCATCATCAGGATCAGACCGGCCCGCACCTGTGGGTACTCCAGCGAGGCGAGGTCGAGCCCCCGGATCGCGGCGAGGATGATGTGGTCGAGGTCGCGTTCCCCGCCGCGGTTTCGCTTCATCGGGTTGAACCGCAGCTCGAGCGTCGTGATCCGCTGCGAGCGGTA
>Ga0070741_10002732_pt1 | contig 46207 bp, 30 predicted proteins | sample Coa_R1_4_FD_66440 | JGI IMG/M metagenome (GOLD analysis project Ga0070741, IMG submission 66440) | Surface soil microbial communities from Centralia Pennsylvania, which are recovering from an underground coalmine fire - Coalmine... | ecosystem: Environmental > Terrestrial > Soil > Unclassified ... | reverse complement strand
TCGAGCGCCTACATCTTTATTGCGATCGCAGGGCACTTTTTATTGGGCGACCGAATCTCCTGGCAGCATTGGCTTGGCATTATTGTGATCACGCTCGCCGTCATTCTGGCGGAAGAGACACCATCGCTGACCGCAAGACAACCGCGGGAGAACCAGCCATGATGAAATGGGTGCTGGTGGCGATAATCGCTGGCGCAAATACGGTCGGCGATCTTTTGAACACTGCGGGGATGAAGCGCATCGGCGCAGTACAGGACCTGGGTGCACGCTCGTTCTTGCGGGTGTGCATCGGCATTGCGCGGAGCCCGATGGTTCTCGGGGGAATTGCGGCGCTGGCGGTGGGCTTCTTTGCGGTTCTGTCGCTCCTGTCGATCGCCTCGGTCAGCTTTGCCATTCCGGCTACGGCGACCAGTTATCTGCTTGAGACGTTGCTCGCAAAATATATTCTTCGCGAAGATGTAAGCGGACGCCGGTGGGCGGCAGCGGGTTTAGTTGCGGTGGGCGTAGCCCTGCTGCGGCGGTAGTTGGAGTGGATCGTGGGAGCTCGCTGCTTTCCTCCGTCTGTGATCCAGTTCGGGTGCCCACGACGCAAAGGCCCGCCACGATGAGTGCGGTGGCGGCGGCCTTCGCAATCAGAATGGGCCGGGCAAAGTTCTCCTGCAGCCAACTGGGTTTCAATCGCGTAATGCTATACGCGCCGACAAAGATGATTACGTAGCGCAGTCCGGTAATAGCGGACACGATCGCCGGGCTGGTCAGACTCACGGCGTAAAAGAGCAGGAACGATCCGACTCCTGATAAGAAGCGATTCACAAAATACCAGAACCGGTTGCGCGGTTCGGCGTTTTCGGAACTGGTGAAGATCTGTCGCCGCCAGGAGCGAGGAATGAGCAGAGCTAAGGCGCCGGCAAACGTCCCCAGCGTAAAAAACACGTATCCACTGACGAAATTAGTGTGCTCGAAGACGACTTTTTCGAGAACATTAACCAAACCGAAGGTGCTGGCAGCGGCAAGCACGTTGGGCAAAATGCGTCGAAAGTTGAATCGCTCCGCTCCAAACATGATGAAGCCGCCGCCCACCATCAACATGAAGCCCAATAACATGCCCTGACCCAGAGGGTGCTTCAGGAGCGGGATTGCGATGAGAGCGGTCGCGAGCGGAGTAAATCCCCCCATAATCGCAAGAGTGTCGGACGCTTCTCCGGAATTGAGGGCAGCGTAATAGAAGTAGTTGGCGACCAGATGGATTACACCTGCCCAGAAGGCGAGCGCGGCAATCGCGTGGTTCGGCATGTGAAAACCGAAAGGGATCAGGGCAAGGCCGAAGATGCTGATGAACCCCAGCCAAAACACGTAGGAAAGCAGGTTCTTGGTTTCCGGGCGCTTAAGCAAGACTTTATCCCAGACTAGCGACACACCAATCAACGAATGAGAAATGATGGCGATGAAGATCCCGTTATGAAAGATTGCACAATTCATGAGAGCTGATGTGCTTCCGAGATCTTTAACTGCGGCGTTGCACGTGCAACCCCGAGGAGTGCTCTGCCGCGTTAGATGCGGGCAAATGTGGTTCGCTGTTCGCGATCACCTCTCCCCATGCAAGCTGTGACTGCTGGGATGTTTGTTGACTTGCATCGCAAGTCACGGGTGCTTTCACGGTTGCATCGAAGAAAAACACAAGTCTTATTTGGCGAACATGGGATACGGACACGAACCAGAGAGTGCGGCATCGCTGATTGAACTGCGATTGCGCGCCGGAGAGTGCGAGATCAGCGGGGGCCGCACGGCGCTCGTGACGAGCGACTCAGGGACGGTTCTGCGAAACCCACGGCACGGACTGTTTGTCTATCAAACGCGCGTGCTCGGGAAATATCATTGCACTGGTCATCGACCCTCATTTGCCAGAATGGCTGCCACAACTCACGCTTGAACATATTCGGATTGGCAAAGCGGTGGCAACTCTCAGGTTCGAGCGGAAAAAGGATGGAACGACCGATTACCGCATAGTCGACGTGCAAGGCAAACTCCATGTGCTCCGGCAACCCAGTCCGTGGTCCCTCACGTCGGGTTGGGCCGAACGGTTGAAAGATGCGGTGTTCAGCCTCTTGCCTGAGCACTAGAGGGTGGACAGATCCCTCTCACAACTCACTTGATTCAGTCTTTTTCCCCACGTATGATTCCCGGCAACAAACGTGCCAGACATCTCTCAAGACGGGTGCGAACGGCGCCGGTATCCGCGGATTAAAGCCAAAGTGCCAGTTGAGTTGCGTTGCCCGGACATGGCGCCCATGCGAACGGCCACGGATGAAATCAGCGTCTGCGGCTGCTATATCGAAACCATGTTCACGATGGATATCGGAACGAATGTTGAGTTGGTGCTCTCGCTCGACGGAGCGAACATCCACGCGGCTGGCACGATTGCAACCAAATATCCGCAGGTTGGGAACGGAATCGACTTTCAGAACATGAACGCCGCCGACAGCCAAACGCTGAGCGACTTCGTCTCGCGACATCAGCAGGACCAAGCGATCTAGCAATGCTGTCGCAAAAAAAGGGCAGGGCCACTGTCGCCAGCGGCCCCGGGTCAGTTAATGCATTGTGATCGTGCGCACGTGTGATTAATTCGCAGCTATTCCGGTTGCCTGCTGGTGTCAAGTTTGTTGCCAATTTTCAGGCTCGTCGACCATCTACTTACGTTGTGTCTTGTTCCCTACGCTGGCACGGGGGCTGCCTCCTCGCTTATAAGACACCGCCTGCGGGCAAATGCTCACTCGTGTAAAGTACAACAGTCAGTCTCCAGTACACGTAAGGACAAACTATGAGCGACCATTATCACGATCCATCCGATTTACGCTTCCTCAAGCAAATGGGAAAGCTTGCCCCCACGGAGTTCAACGCTTGGCTGGCCCTCGACAAGATCGTAGGGCGTGAAGATGGAACAATCCCGCGAAAGTATCGCGAATTAATCGCATTGGGCGTGGCTTTCGTAACCCAGTGTCCCTATTGCATTGAGGTTCATACGAAAGCCGCCAAAACGGCTGGCGCCTCTCGGGAAGAAATTACAGAAGCTTCCATGATTGCGGCAGCTTTGCGTGCGGGTGGAGCGGCAACCCATGGAGCGATGGCATTAAAGTTTTACGATCAGCCATGAGAACGTGATCGAAACGGTGATCACTCGTCGTTGGCCTGAAACCTGATCTCTACCAGTTCCTTGGTTTCGGTGGAGTGGGCCTGCCACTTGGCCTTGGTAATCGCCTGGTCTGCAGCCTGCGCCAGCAAGGGGTTACCGCCGACCAATTGAGTCCGCAGCACGTGCCCATCGGGAGCCACCAGGACAACAATTTTGACCGTTCCCGTCAGCTTCATTTCTCGAGCCAAAGGAGGGTAGACCGGCTTTAACTCCGTAACAAGTTTGCGATCTCCGTGAAACTTGACCTGCTGCGCAAGGATTGGGCTGACGAACAGATACTGAACTACGGGCAGCAGCAGCGCCATCAGGAAAATGCGGCTGTGCCTCGGAATTTGGGCGCACGTCTGCATAGGTTTCTGGCCGATCAGCCCACCTCGACCGCGTAACCTTCTAATATCGTACTTTGGCTTGCGTGCGTCTGTGAGGTAGCGCAGGGCAAAGGTTACGGAAGTGTTCGTACCATCTGTTCTCATCACGAGAACAGATCTTCCGAGTCCGCGGGAGAAGATCGGGACCTTTGAAATTCTGATTTAGCGCATAGAAGAGTGAGAGAGGGCAGCGGATAGAGCTTTCCTCTTGAACGATCAGGACTCAAAGTTCACAGATCTTCCGGCGAGGCTTCCCATTCGGCTCAGCATCTGGTAGACCGAGTTTCGACCGACACCGAGAATTTCAGCCGCTTTTGCCTTATTGCCACGAACGTGTTGAAGAACCTGAAGTAGATAGCGCTGCTGCATCGCCTCGAGAGTCACCAGTTCGGTTCGGCCTACTTCGCCCATATGCACCGGTGCGCGGAACATGGCCGGCAAATCCGCTATGTCGATAACCTGTGCTATGGCCATGATGCAGGCGGAGCTGATTGTGTTCTCCAGTTCACGAACATTGCCGGGCCAGGGGTGTGCCGCCAGCCGAACTTGCGCTCGGCGCGTAATTCCGGTTATCTGCTTGTTGTAGAGTTTGGCGTACTTCTCCAGAAAATGCCGCTGCAACAGCGGAATATCTTCCTTCCTGTGAGCCAAACTGGGGACAGAGATCTGCAGCACCGATAAACGGTAGAAGAGATCCTCACGGAACTTCCCTTCTGCCACCATTCTCGGAAGATCGCGATGAGTCGCGGCGATCACCCGCACGTTGACGGGAATGGGGATCGGCGATCCGACTCGCTGAACCTCGTGGTTCTGCAGAACACGGAGTAGTTTGGCTTGTGCTGATAACGGCATCTCCCCGACTTCGTCGAGGAAAACAGTTCCGCCGCTGGCGTATTCGAAAAGACCCTGTTTATTCTGCGTCGCCCCGGTAAATGCACCGCGCACGTGGCCGAATAATTCGCTTTCAAGCAGCGTTTCGACCAAAGCTGAACAGTTACAGACCACAAAAGGTGATGATGCAACCGGGCTAAGGTCGTGCAATGCTCTTGCGACCAGTTCTTTGCCTGTGCCGGTTTCGCCCATGATCAATACGGTCTGAAAGTAAGGAGCGATGTGCCGAATTTTGGCAAAGATCTCCAGCATCAGCGGGCTGCGCCCGATCATTCCCTGGAACTGGAAAATGTCGACCAAATCCCGATCGAGACGGAAGGTCTCTCTTCGCATTCTTCCGGCCTCAACTAAAAGGTGAATGCGGCTTCGCAGCCTTTCCAAGTCCAACGGTATGGACAGATAGTCGCAAGCGCCCTTGCGAATTGCTTCGACCGCCAATTCTGTCGAATGGTGGCCTGTAAGAATGAAATCGATTCCCGGATCATTTGCCAACACATGATCGACGAAGGCCAATCCAGCCATGCCGGGCAACGAGAGGTCGGCCAGGACGATTTGCGGATGGATTTTGGTCAGTTGCTCGAGTGCGGCTTCGATACCAGGAGTTGTAAATACCTCAACGCTCTCAGAAGACAATGCAGCGACTACCGACTTCAGCATCGCGGGATCATCGTTCACGATCAACATCTTCAATCCCGTATCACCGGAATTCATCGCGTTACCTCCCTCTTTCCAGGCGCACAAATATCCCGACAGGTTCCCGATCAATCTTCGGAACCTCGGACAAGGCGCCACAGTCCTGTCTGGACAAGATGTGCGTTGTAATACCCGAGCCTGTTAACTCGCGAAGTGCCCCACCCCGGAGCGGCAAGGCACCAGAATTCCGGCGCCAAGCCGAAAATTCCGATAGCAGTCCAGGTTCACCCCTAACTACCCCCGTCCCCATTTCTGTCTTAGCGTCCTTTTAACTTTCACGAGATCGCGAAAAGATCGCCGTCTAGGAAGGCAGTGACGTGTGGTAAACTTTGATTACGTATACACTGTTATCTATACACTGTCAACATAATTCTAAGCTGCGCCGCATTTATAGTGGAGACTATGCCGAGAAAGCCTGATCCACATTTGGAAGAACGCATCCTGAGTGCTGCTCGCAGGTTGTTTTTGAAAGGGGGAGAGCATGCAATTTCTATGCGAACCCTCGCCAAGGCGGCGCGAACGAATACCCCTGCGGTGTACCGACGGTTCAAGAACAGGAAAGAAATACTGAGTGCTCTAGTGCGCCGGATGCAGCAGGATTTGTCTCAGATAGTGGAACCCTGCGATTCCCTGCAGGAAGTTTGCCAGCGCTACATTGAGTTCATGCTTGCGCATCCCCACGAATATCAACTCGTCAATTCCGGCCTCTTTTCGAACGTGGGGGCAGGTCGGCCAAATCTCGAATTGATTATGAAGCGAAGCGGTGAATGGCTGGGCAAATCGCCGGAGGATTGCATGGCTGTGGTGCTCGCCGGTTGGGCATTGTCCCACGGAACTGCGACGCTGCTAATTTCTAAAGCGGTCCCGCCAGCTTACGAGGCTAAACTACGCACCGCATTGACCGAGACGATCGACTTTCTCGTCCGAAACGCTATACGGGCTTAAATTGGGCGATGCTTCGCCACCGAAAGGGCTGGCTGAAATTACACCCATTAACGACCTACAAGTTCACGTAAACCGCTAAATATTTGCAATTGGTGGATGGGGTGTGAATGCAGACTACGATTGCGGATTGGCAGTGGATCTCGTCGATCGTGCGCGTGATTGATTTTCGAAACGCCGTTCCCCTGTTTTTGCAGCATCGAGACGTACCGCGATGTCGTCGAATTCGGGTTTGGGGCCAGTCCACTGCAATTGCTCCACGTCTTCAAAAAGAGGGAAGTCCGTTCGCAGTGTCGCCAAGGTGCGGAACAGCAACGCACGGTCGCGCTCGCGACTGAGAACATCTGCCAGAGCGCCCGCGTTTGCAACGTTCACACCCCAATTTCGGCAGTCCGGTGGAATCGATTCCAGATGACCAAACTTGCCCAAGACTGCTGCCGACGATTTCGGCCCCCAGCCTCGCAGACCAGGATAGCCGTCAGCGGAATCGCCAACTAATGCCAGATAGTCGGGTATTGATTGGGGTGAGACGCCGAATTTTTTCGTTACAGCCGCCTCGTCCATTGTGACCCGGGTTCGCCGATTGAGTTGAACGATTCGCGTGCCCCGAACCGACTGGGCGAGGTCCTTATCTGGCGTGCAAAGGAGCACACGTGTGACCCGCCGATCCGCGTCTGCGAACTGTGCCGCAGCCGCGAGCGCGTCATCAGCCTCGAACTCCACCATGGGCCAAACAACAATGCCGGCTGCCGACAATACATTTTCGAGCAGCGGAAATTGCGACAAGAGATCAGGCTCGACACCTTCGCTGGTCTTATACCCGGGCCATAAGGCATTCCGAAACGATTCGATCACGTGGTCCGTCGCTACTGCGATATGCGAGGCCCCGCCGCGGATCATCCCCAGAACGGACGACAACACGCCCCGCACGGCAGCGACCTCCCGGCCATCTTCATCGCGGGCGGAAGGCAGCGCGTAGTAATGCCGAAACAATTCGTAGGTGCCGTCGACCAGATAGATTTCCACCAACCACCCCATGCACAGGCTAGAGGACGCCTAACGATTCTCGCAACTTGCTCGACCACTTGCGGCAGATAATTTTTGCACTTCCGCGTAGTCGCTGCGGTTGAGAATCCCGATTGCCGAAGTTAGCTGATTACTGCTCACCAGCATATTTCTGCCGAATCTTCACCGTCCTATCTAATTCATCCAGTGCTTGCAAAATTTTCAGGCGCGTATCGGATTCGATTTGCCCTGTATCCAGATAATGGTGCACGATCTGGTCCGATTTCGCGCTCTGCTGCCCACCAATGAACGCATCCAGCCAGGCCACCAGGAAAAAGATCTTGCGCTCGCGCTTAATCTGGGGCAGCGCTTCCAGTGCGGGTTCAAGATAGGGCTGAGTCAGGGCCGACTGGTTCCAGTAATTGAACGCGCCCAGTGAGGTCTGCACCCAATCTTCAGGCCGCTCGGAATTCGTCGTGTAATCGTCGAAATACTTCTTCTTCATCGCCGCGTCGGGCCGCGCGGCTTCCGCCATGTAAGCGTATTTCTGGCCGTCAGTGGTGCGATCGCGCTCCTTCTCGCGCGCGAGAATTTTATCCGCATCGGGATCGCTGAGCGCGATCAGTGTTGTCACCATATTCCAGCGATCCAAGGGACGCAGGGCGATACCTGGGATCAGTTCTGATCCCGTGTCATCGAGCAACGCCTTCAGTTTCGCACGCGACTCCGTGCCCTGGGCCAGAGCGCGGAAGCCACGGAACCAGACGACGCGCAGATCGCGGTCCGATTCTTGCTTCATATGCGTGCCTGCGATCTGGTCCAGCGGCGGCGTCAGACGATGCCGGTCGGCGTCCGATGTGTACCAGTGCAGCGCCGACGCACTATGCCCCATGGTCTGGGCGAGGATCATTTCATCTTTTTCGTTCGGAAGCAGCGCCGTGGCAAGCTCGATGTAGCGACGCGGATCAAGATCTGCCACCTGCACCGACTGCCACAGCGATCCCCATAAGAGTGCTCGCTCGAAGGAATCGGAGATCTCGCCAAGGTGCGCCATTACATATTCCTGGCTGTTGTCATCGAGCAGGAAACGGCCGTAGGCATAATCGTTTTCGTTGGCGAAGATCCATGCCGGGCAAGGCCGATGCCCGTCCGCAAAAGGTAGGTCGATGTTTGTGGCCGCCGCACTCATTTCGAGCGGCATGGTCCACCTCGAACCATCGGGATAATGAAGCCCAACTTCCATCGCCATTGGCCACACGACGCCCTCGTTTAGAACATCGTGCTGCGTCACAGTTAGGCTTCGCATCTTGGCGCCGCTGCATGACCAGGCGACATCTACCTCAGGCATGCCGCGCTTGCGAATCCACGCAGTGGCCCACTCGGTTAGTGACCGTCCCGATGCCTGCTCGAAAGCATGTACCAGGTCGCTCCACTCGGCGTTGGTGTAAGCGTGCGCTTTCAAATATGACTGCAAGCCGTTGCGAAAGTGTTCGTCGCCGAGCACGTACCAGAGTTGCTTCAACATGCCGGGAGCCTTCGAGTAGACGATCGCGCCGTAAGCAGATTTTGCGCCATTCAGGTTGCCGATATCCTGGTAGATCGGCGTGGTCCCGAGCGTCTGATCAATGTCGTATGCTTCCGGCTTGATCGTCTGGTAGAAGCGTTTCCAGACAGTGTCTTCGGGTCGCAACGATGAGAGTGCGCGATACGCCATGAACTGCGCGAACCCTTCCTTCAGCCACAGATCGTCGAACCAGCGCATCGTGACCAGATCGCCGAACCATTGGTGCGTAAGTTCATGCAGGGTGAGGATGTCGCGACCCAAAATATCGGAGTGCGTGGTTGCTGTGCGGAACAGCACCGATTCTTCGCGCAAAAACGTTGCGCCCGCGTGCTCCATTCCGCCGTACGCCATGCCGGGAAGGAGCACGAGGTCGTACTTGGGAAAGGGATAAGGCTGCGCGAAATAATCAGAGAGAAAGTTGATCCCTTTTGCCGTGATCTCCTGCAGCTCGGGAACTTCTTGCTGGGCTCGAGACAGTTGCGACTTGCGAAAATAGACGGTTGGTTCCCCCGCCTGGGTGATCTTCTGAAAGGGGCCTGCGGCGAAGGCGACAAGATAGGTTGGCAGCGGCCGCGTTTCAGGAAACTCCCATAGCTTGGAAGTCCTCGCTTTAGCTGTAGTGTTGGAAATGATAATCCAATCGCTGGGTGCATCGATGCTGAGCTGGAATTGCCCCTTGATGTCCGGCTGATCGAAACAGGGGAATGCCATACTGGCATCCATCGGCACAAATAGAGTGTAGACGTACTCGGAGCCGTCGTCCTTGTCTTCATACCGGATGATGGGCTTGCCGGCCGGTCCCGCGTGCGAGGTGAAAGTAATGTTCACCGTATTCTGGCCCGCATGCAGCAACGCTGCAGGAAGAACGATGTGGCCGTTCTCGTCCTTCGCTTCGCTCGCCTGATTGTTGATTACCATGCTTTTCGGCAGACCATCGCGATAATCAAGCAATGTCTGCGTGGGCTGCTTTAAAGAAAAAGTAATCTCGACCGATCCGGGAACGGCGGTCGCGCGGGGCTTCAGTGAGAGTGACAGCTTGTAATGCACCTCGCTGATGTTGGCAGCGCGCTCGCGGGCGAGTTGTCGCGGAATGCCGTCCGGGACTTGCGCGAAAGCGGCTGAAGCAAATAGGAGCAGCAAGAGCGTGCGGCGATTCATGGTAGAAGCATTAAACATCTTCATCGCTGGAGCCGCAAAGCGAAGACGCGGCCCTTCTGCGGGCATGCTGGAGATTACGATTCGGGATCGCTTCAGCGACCGTTCGCCGCGGTTAGAGAGAGCACCGCATAAGAAGTGGCCGCATCATTCATGAACAGCGCGGTTTCCGGACTGATGTGGTGTTCCTTGTTTTTGTTCAGAGAATAGGCCGTCCAGGAACCTTCTGTCTTGTCCTGGTTCTCCGTAAGCCATATAAGTCCGCGCTTCAGTTGGGCATTTTCGGGGGACATGCCGTTTTGTTGAAGAACAAAGGTGATCAGCCCGGTTGCGTATCCGTCACTTTTAGCTTCCTGCGGCGTTCCATCGGCGCGCTTCCAGTCGCCAGACAAAGAAGACAGGCTCCAGCCACCGTCATCCTGTTGCTTGTGCCAAAGTTCGTCAATGATGGCCTTCTGCCGATCTGGCTCGAGCAGTCCTGGCCACTTCGCTGCCGCCCATAAGAGAAATATGCGATTCATAGAAGCCTGGGTGGCAAATTCGCGATCGAGGTATTCGCGCAGTAGCTGTAGCTTGGTCTGGATTCCGGGGGTTGCGCGGTACTTTCCTGGGGCAATACCAACGGCCACGGCGGCCAGGGTTGCACCGAAGTAATCGGAATCGTCGGCTTCCCAAGGCTCATTCTTAAAGCGCAACCAAAGCCAGGCGCCTTTCTTGTTGCCGGCGGTTTGCTGTTCGGCCCACATGTTCTCAAATGCCGTGTGCGCGTCATCTCTGAGTTGGCCAACACCCGCATCGCGGCTCGACAGAATTAGCGCGTTGAGAACGGATTCCGTTCCGCGCGACTCGACCGATTTGTAGGGTCCGCGGTCCGCATCCTTGTAAAAAGGTTCAACCTCTTTCCAGAGACGCACGCGCCTGGTGACATTGTTCAGGAGATGTTGCTCGTTTGGAGACGGGGCTTGCTCATCAAGAGCCGTTCGAAGCGCGGGACGCGAAAGAGCATAAGGAACGGCGGTGTGGCACGACACGCAAAACGTTCCATGGTCCCGCTGGGATTTGGGCCAATCCATCCACCATGCTTGCCGCCGGTCTAAATAGGCGGCCGCGGCCTTTTGATCCCAAGAGGTCGACATTTGGGTTGGCGATTTGTCCGAGTGTTCGGCTTTTGCTTCTGAAGGGCTTGCAGCCGCGGTCGCGGCTGTGTGCCCACCGGTCACGAAGATTGCCACGACCAAGCAAGCCAAACAGCTTGTCTGCCGCATCGCTCTCTTCATGTAATCCTTTCTGTGGAGGCTTTGCGCACTATGCGGGCGATTATAAGCCTCATCGAGCGGCGCTCCCTAAGGATTCGATCTGCAGGGTGGTTCCTTGCCAGTACCCGGCCTGACAGGAAACCGCGTCCTGCTCCAGTTCCAGAGGCACATGTCGCGATTTCAGGTTTAATTGATTACAGGTAAGATAAATGTCTGAGACCACCTATGACATCGTGCATATCCGAAATCCCTTCTCTTTCCCAGCAACCGGGCTCTGCCAACGATCCGCTGCTCGAAGACATTGGATTCATGACCTGCATGACTCTGGTGCTGCTCGGAAATTATGCGCAGACCGGGCATCTCGGCGGACCGCTGGCATACACGCCATATAACGTTGCGGTGCATCTGGTCGGCCCTGAAAACGGCGGACTCCGTTACGACTATCGCCGGCCCAAGCATCCCTATTGCGACAAATTCATGCTCGCAGCGGGCCACTCGATCCCAACCTGTTATGCGCTGTGGATGATCATGGGCCAGGCGCTGTATCGCAAATACCAGCAGACTGGGGACCGGCGATATTATGTCGCGCCAGAAGTCGCAATGCTGCCGGTGGACGCGCTGGGATTCCGACGTGGCGCCGGCGCGCTGAAAACACTATTGCGCGACACGGATTTGGAAAATCATCCGCTGTTCGCGCAAGCCAAAGGCCGCGGCATTCGTGCGCTCTCCGGACATGCGGAAAGCACCGACTGCACCAACGACGTGAACGGTGGCCCCTCAGGCATCGGCATTGCGACGGCCGCCGGCAAAGCCGCGTTTTGGGACGTGGCGGGCGCTTCAGACTCGCCGAAGGTGATTGCGCTCGAAGGCGAATTCGCGCTCACCGAAGGACACGCGCAGGAGTTCAAGACCCAGGCGCTCGCGCTGCAAGTAGGAAAGCGTTTGCGCGTCATGATCTCGAACAACAATGCCGGCATCGATGATTGCCTGATTGGGGGCAAGATCGGTGGAGTGATTGCTTCTTGTTTCGAAGGCTATGATCTCGTGGGTCAGTGGACGTCTTATGGGTGGAATGTCTTCACATTGCAAAACGGTAACGATTACCGCCAGGTGACCGCCGTGCTGAAAGCCATGGATGCAGTGGACCCCCAGGACCGTCGCCCAGTCGCTGCCATCGGCAAAACGGTCAAGGGCTACTGGCCGACGGCGGCCGACGGCAAAATTACGGGATACGGTGATCAGTTGGTGAGTTATGCCAGCCATCCTTATGCGCTGAAAATGAACTCGGAGTATTTTCTCGCGTTGGCACAGACATTCGAGAAACATTACGGCGTGGAGTTCGAGGGCATTCGCAAAGGCCCGGTCACCAACAATCGCGATCGTTTGATCCAGTTCAAAACGAACATTGACGTCGTGATGTCGCTGCTGGACCGCAACGGTTTGGGCGATCGACTTGCCGAGCGCCTCGTGACAATCGGCGACACGGTGCGCGATGACGTGAAGTTACGCATCTCGGCTTCGAGCGATCCATTCCTCGACGCCCGCCTGCGGGTCGCGGCCCTGCCGGAAGAACCGCAGAAAGTCTCGATTGGCAATGCATTTTCCGGGCAGGAGAAACAAGTCAGCATTTCGCTGTTCAAAAAACCCGGCGAGGTTGCGGGATCACGGCGCGCCATTTCCGAAATCATTAAGTGGATGAATTATGTCACCGAAGGACGATTCTTCACAATCGCGGCCGATCTTTCGGAATCGATCAACGTGGAGCATGGCAGTTTGTGGGGCCATTACAGTCCCAAGGACAATCCGCTGGGCACGCGATTGAAGGCGCCCATTCAGGAAGCAGGCAACGTTTCTACCGCGATTGGACTGGTCAGCCAAAGCGCTTCCGTAGATCCAGAGAAATTCTCCGGGGTTTGGGCCCTGAGCGGCACGTATGGAGCCTTCACGCCGTTGATGTACACTCCCGCGCGTGTCTGGAGCCAACAAAATCAGGACAGCAAGTTCCGCATGGGCGTGCTGCACATTCTTGCGGCGCACTCGGGCCCGGAAACGGCGGCGGACGCGCGCACACACTTCGGCATCTTCGCGCCGCAAGTCTGGAAGCTGTTTCCGCGCGGTCAGGTCATCAACCTGAGTTTTTGGGACTACAACGATGTGGCACCTGGTTATTTTGCGGCAGCGGAGATCGCAGCACGCGAGCCGCAGGTGGGCATCATCACGCTGGAAGTGGCACGCCCTGACTTCCCGGTTGCGGACCGCAAGCAGTTCGCCGACACCGATCTGCGTGCCGCGGCAAAGGGTTTGTACGTGATTCGCGACTTCGCGCCAGGCAAACCGCGCCACGGTTACGTGGTCGCGCAAGGTTCCAGTTCCACGGTGAATCTTGTCAAAGTGCTGCCGAAACTGGAAGCGGCTGGCGTGAACGTGAAGGTGATTGCGGCGATTAGCGAGGAGTTGTTCGATCGTCAGCCGCAAGCCTATCGCGACGCTGTCCTGCCCCCTGAGGCACGCTACGATCTGATGGTGGTGTCCACCGGCACCCGACGCGTTTGGCCGCTCCGCGATCTCGGGCCGTTAACAGATGCGTATTCACTCACCTCCGACTTCGACAATTCGTGGAGAAGCGGTGGCCTGGAAGCGGATGTGATCGCAGAAGCCCATCTCGACCCCGATTCGATTTTCTTAGGCGTGGAACGATTCGCAAATGAACGCGAGCGCCGTATCGGAGATCAACGAAAGATGATCGGGTAGTCCTTCATTCCCCCTCGGCTCAACTTCAGTTTCGGAGCACTTCGGCGCTGCCTGCGATGAAATTTGCTGTGAAGTTTTTCTCGCACTCAATTTAGTTTGTCGCTCTGAGGATCGAGAACCATCAAGCCGGCGAAACAAAGTCGATGCGAAACACGGATGCATAATTCCCTGGATGACCCGTCCCGAAGCGAATGTGCAAGCCATCTGATAACTGCTGGAATGCGAGGCTTTCTTCTGAGCCTAAGATATGGACGGATTGAATTTTGCGTCCCGAGCCGATCGCCTGCGGTGATAATGAATGGATGGCAACATCACCAGTCCCCGGCCTTCCTAGTTCAATCGCGTACAGAACCCCATCCTTAGTGGTAAAGCGGAAGTCCTCGGCGGTATATGCTGCAGTATCTGTATCATGAAATGCGCCTCCCGTAATCTTGGTTGGTCCTTCCCCGTAAACGGTCCACGGGCGCGTTCCATAGATGGCTTCTCCATTCACCTTGAGCCAGGCTCCGACCTCGGCAAGAATCTTTTGCACTTCGTCGGGAATGGTGCCGTCCGCGCGTGGGCCAACGTTAAGCAGTAGGTTTCCATTCTTGCTCACTATGTCCACGAGTTGATGAACGATGAATTCCGCTGACTTGAACGTGTCATTCTCGATGTAGCCCCAGGATTGATTGCCCACCGACGTGTCAGTTTGCCAAGGGCGAATCGGAGCATGATCGAGTTGGCCGCGCTCAATGTCAAGCACGGCGGAGTGCTCTTCCATCGCAAAGTACTTGTAGTTGATGACGCCAGGATTGCCATGATGCTGGAGAGATGAGTTGTAGTAGTACGCAGCGAACTTAGTGATTGCACCGCGAACAGACGGTTGGCCGATCCACCAGTCAAACCACATCAGCTCTGGTTGGTACTTCTCCACAATTTCCGCGGAGCGCGCCAACCAATCGTCGGTCCATTGGGGTGAGACGTAGGTGAAGTCGTTGCTGACCGGAGTATCTTTGGGATTTTTCAGCCAAGCATGCGCTGGCCCGTAAAACGCCGCAAATTGTGGATCATTTACGTCAGACCGCAGCGTGCGGCCACCATCAAAAAAGAAATTGTGTTCCACTCGGTGGAACGATGCGCCGAGGTGGAGGCCTTCGGCTCGCGCTGCTTGCGCGAGTTCACCCGCCAGGTCGCGATGCGGTCCCATCTTCGCAGCAGTCCAATCGGAAAGGCCGCTGTCGTACATCGCGAATCCGTCATGATGCTCAAACACGGGCACGACATAGCGCGCCCCGGACGCCTTGAACAGGCGAGCCCAGGCATGTGCATCAAAGTGCTCGGCTTTGAACATCGGGATGAAGTCCTTGTATCCAAACTTGTCCAACGGACCGTACGTCGCGAGGTGATGCTTGTACACATCCGTACCGGCTTGGTACATGTTGCGGGGATACCACTCGTCACCAAAAGCAGGAACCGAATAAAGACCCCAATGGATGAAGATTCCGAACTTTGCATCTCGGAACCAGTCCGGAGTTTCATAACGCCGCAGCGAATCCCAATCGGCGCGGAAGGGGCCCTGTTCAATGCCGTGCTCGACTCGTTGGAGAATCGCGGTGCGTTGCGAATCGTATTTGCTGCTTGCCTGACGCCAGACCTGGTCAATTTGCTGCGGAGAATACTGTGCGGTGGGATCATCCGGGTCTGCAAGCCCGTGAAGGTCGGGTATAGAGGAGAAAGCGAGGCTGACAATCAGCAATAGAAATCGGGATTTCCGGAAACCCGGCATGCCGCCTCCTTGAGATTCAGTCCGCCCGTGGGGGATAAGATTTACTGATTTACTCCGCTGGCGAGAAAGCCGCCATCTACCACGATTACCGAGCCTGTCATGAAACTGGCGGCGTCCGAAGCGAGGAGAACCGCAGCCCCGACGAGTTCATCTGGGCTTCCGTACCGCTTCATCGGCGTGCGCATGAGGAGTTCTTGTCCTCGCTGGCTGGTCCGCAACAACTCCGAGTTGAGGGCGGTTGGAAAAACTCCGGGCGCAATTGCATTTACGCAGACGCCGCGGTTTGCCCACTCTATCGCCAGTGATCTTGTTAGAGACTGAACCGCGGCTTTGCTAGCCGCGTAAGCAGCAACCTCGTGCAGCGCAACGAAAGCGTTCAGAGACGTGATATTTACGATTCGTCCATACGCTCTGTCCAGCATGTGTCGTCCAAAGACCTGGCACGAACGCAGCACGCCCATCAAGTTGATATCTAAGATTGCTCTCCACTCAATCTCGGAAGAATCCAAGGTCGGAGTTCGCTTGATCTGTCCCGCTGCGTTGACCAGAATCTCGACCTTTCCGAAAGCGGCAACAACTGCCGAGAGGAGACGCTCGAGTGAACTCCTATCGCTTACGTCTGCAGTGATCGCGAGACTACGACGTTGTAGCGCCTCGATGGCGCCTACAACCTCCTGAACTTTGTCGTTACGGCGGCTGGTCGGAATGACATCCGCCCCGGCTTGCGCCAGGCCCAACGCGATCGACCTTCCAATGCCGGAAGTTCCCCCTACTACCACTGCAGTCTTGCCCGTCAGATCCAAATCGCGATAAGCCATTTTTCTTTCAGAATCGAGCGTTGATTTTCCGCACCAGTTTACACATCAAACGTCTGAGGCTGCGGGAAGAGGATAGTTCATCCTCGACCCGCAGCCCCTCGTTCACCCCTCACTTAGAAATAGAACTTCAGGCCAAGTTGCAACTGCCTTTCTGTATTAGCTGTAGACGATACAATCCCGAAGGTCGGGTCCTGCAGATTTGCATCTGGGGCCGCGAATACCGGTGTATTGGTGACGTTGAAGGCCTCGGCGCGAAACTCGAACCGCTTGGATTCGGTGACAGTAAAGGAACGGAAGAATGAAATATCCAAATTCTTGTTCCAGTCGGCCCGCAAGCTGTTTCTACCCATATTGCCGAAAGTGAAGGGAGCCGGATTCACGAAAGCAGCAATGTTAAGCGGCGCCGTCTTGGTGCCGCCCTGATAAGGACTTCCCACAAGGTTAGCCCGCTCCACGCCATAGAAGTTGTTGGTATTCGGAATGGACTGGTCGGTCTGAACGTCGAAACGCGGACCGCTGTCCAAGGCAACGATTCCGTTTAGCTGCCAATTACCGATGATGTGGTTAACAAAGCTGTTGCCGGAACTGAACCGCCTTCCCGCGCCAAAAGGAAGTGGAAGAACGAAGCTGCCTGAGAATATATTCGTTAAGTCATGAGCCGCGGGCCCACGATCGAGACTTAAATTGTAAGGATTCTGGATATCACAATCGGAGAAAAGGCCGTCACATCCCGTGACCATCGTCTTCGACCAGGTGTACGCCAGCGTCGACGTGATCCCGGAATGACTACGAAATTGAGAAGAAATTTGCAGGCCGTTGTAGTTACTGGTTCCGATGCTCTTGGTGTAGTTCATCGGAAGGATGTAGGGGTACGGCGCTCGCAGCTGCGGGTCACCTGGACCCGGGGTTGGCGCGGCGTTAGCGGTGATATTGGTACTGATTCTTGCATTGCGAGAGCCGACGTAATTGATGGTTGCAACCGCACCGGGTGTGAACTCTCTTTGAAATCCAAAATTCCACTGGTCGGAGTAACCCGTCTTTAAATGAGGGTCAGTGTACGAGTTGACATTCAAAGGCGAGAATGGCGAGGAAGCAGGCTCAATCGGCCCGGCTCCCAAATTGAGCGGATCGTTTGCCAGTCCAGTCGGCAGTCCTAAATTCAAGTTGTCCGGAGCCGCTACGAAGGCCACGTTGGGCCACGCCTGCGTGTAATTGGATTGATTCTCTGTCATGCCAGCCCAGTTGTCGTAAAAGCGGCCATAGCCGCCACGCATCACCGTCGCCGGGGTTAAACGATAAGCAAAGCCGATCCTGGGTGCGAAGTTGTCATAGTTGTCATTGTTGATCTTCCCATTCTTCGCTATGACCGTATGTGCGGGGAGTGTTCCTCCCGGAATGCACGGCGCTCCTTGTGACGGAGAACACGCGGGCGCGGGATTCTGCAGAATGTACGTTCCATTGCTGAAATCAAAGTTCCCAGTGATATTGCTTCCATTCGAAGCTTTTCCCTGCCGAGGATTAATCGTGATGTCGTAGCGCAGGCCCCAATTGAGGGTCAGCTTGTCAGTCACTCTCCACTGGTCCTGGAAGTAGCTGCCGATAATCTTCCCGCCGTGCAGGAGCGAATAGACATTGTCGACCTCGGCGTAAATGGGAACGCCCACCAGCATCGAGGCCATTGCATCGCCTCCGTTACCGTTACCATCTGCAGTTTGTGAGGCGTCGAAATCGTCCTCTGATCCGTAGAATGGTTGCTCCCAACCATCGGTCGCTAGACTCGCGCCGGTGCGGAAGGTGTGGCGCCCAACGGTTTTGGAGAAGTCGCCGCGATATTCCCAAATATTCGAGTAGTGCAGTTTTCCGACATAGTTCGCGCCGCCCACGTAGCCGCCTCCATTAAAGACGGATGGAATTAAGGAACCAAAACTAAGGTGATTGTAGAATGCCGGGGCGAATCCGGATTTCTGCAGGAAATCCGCCGGGGCATTCGTGAAATGAGGAACAACGTTATATTGGGCGGAAACATGGCCAAAGGTTAGCTGCAGCACTGAACTTGGCCCGAAGGTGTGAGTCCAATTCACCGCCACGTTGTAGTTATTGCTTTGTGTGTCTGCAACCAGCCCGGGATAGCCGCCAGAAACGGAATCGGGCTGCCAAGCCGCCGTGTAGCGGGCAAAGATACGGTCCTTGGTCCCGATCTGCTGATCTCCTCGGATTGAGATCTGATCCTGACGAATAAGTTGCGGAGTTGTATCCCGGCCGTTGAAGGACGGATTTCCAGTATTAATGGGCGCCGGGAATAGGGTCTTGGCGTAATAAAGCATGGTGGAGTTGAGCAGGGCGGAGGGAATTTTGTTGCAGGGTGTGCCGGCAGCTTGAACGCCTTGCGCGTTGGTCGGCAATGGAGCACCACTCCCATCGCACATAAATGGCTGGCGATTGAAACCCGTCGCCTGCGTTGGATCTGGTACAGAACTGTAGGGATTGAAGAGCTGTGTACTGCCGTCTAGATTGCTGAAATCCCCCATCAACTGCGCGGTCGTGGGTGTCAGGAAGAGGCTGTTGGATGAGGTGTGATTTCGGAATCCTTCGTAAGAGAAGTAGAAGAACGTTTTATTGCGGCCATTGTAATGCGGCAGTACCACGGGGCCCCCGACAGCGCCGCCAAACTGGTTTTGTTTCAATGGAATTCTTACGGGATTGAAATAATTAGCAGCGTCGAACACGTCATTGCGAAGAAATTCCCAAACATCCCCATGGAAGTTGTTGGTTCCTGATTTAGTAACCACATTGACGATGCCTCCCAGGACCTGGCCGAACTGCGCTTCGTCATTATGCGATTGCAGTTTGAACTCCTGGATATCATCGAGTGTTGGTTGTACGGCGTATGTGTCGCGAATCGAGCCGTAATTATTCACTCCGTCAAGCAGGTACATGTTGCTGCGATTGTTCTGGCCATTTACTGCCGGGAAAACCACCGTTCCGAGGTAGTTCCCGATCCCGCCACCTCCCGAATTACCCGAGGCATTGGCGGGGCTAACCCCTGGGCCAAGCAGTAGAAGCTCGGTAAAGTTCCGTCCGTTTAGAGGTAAGGAATTAACTTCCTCGGTCCCGATCGCAGTTCCAAGTTCGGATGTGGATGTTTCGATTTCCACGCCGCCGGCTGAAACTTGAACCATACTTTCCGTGGCACCGACCTTCAAATTGACATTGATCGTCGCAGTTTGATTTACCGCGAGCGTAAAAGTGGCTGACTTGTCGGTCTCGAATCCGGATTTGCTTACCGTCACCCAGTACTCACCAGGGTTGATATTTACCAAGGAGTAGTTTCCGGTGGAATTGCTCTGCGTTGTCTGTTTAACGCCGGTTCGGGAATTGACAAGAGCGATGGTGGCATCGGGAATCACCGCCCCGGAAGGATCTCGCACTGTGCCATTGAGAGCGGCACCAGCAATTCCCGACTGAGCTGTGGCCAGAGGACATAGAAATGTTGCAAGAACCAAAATTAGAATGCTGTAAGATCTAAGCTCGCCCGCGCTACCCATACGCGCCCTCATATCTGGCCCTCCGTGCGAAGAAAATTGCGCCCAGCCTTTAACCTTACAATTGGTCGAGCCAATAAATGTAACGAACGCTAGCATCCTGGAAGCGACAGTGTCAAGGAATTCGGTCACAGCTAGGGGAATAACAGGGTTAGGTCGTTCATCGATCGGTAAACCTGGGGAATAAACCAGCTTGACGGGCAACTTCTGCTACTCTTAAGATGCGCAGCATGGTTCAGCCAATGGAGTGCCGCGGAAGGGGTGGCCGAACCGTAATATTCCGGGTTGTGGCATGACCTACGGCCTATCAATACGTGATCCTGGAGGCATCGATTTGCTTTGCCTGGGCGCAGTCGTACAGCGCCTCGACCCGGGTATCGTGCCTTTCCGCAAAGCCACGGAATATCAAGCTCACGTAAGCGGTGGCGAATTCAATGTCGCGGCTAATCTTGCGGACTGCTTCAAGCTTCGTAGTGCGATTGCAACAGCGATGGTCCGGTACCCGATCGGTGACATGGTGGCGGAGAGGGTTCGAGCCATGGGTGTGACGCCCTTCTACAAGTTCTTTGATCACAATGGGGTTGATGGCCCGAATATTGCCACTGTCTACAGCGATCGCGGCTTTGGCGTGCGCGGCCCCACGGTCTTTTACAACCGTGCTAACGAGGCTGGCGCGCGATTGAAGGCAGGTGATTTTGATTGGAAGAACATCTTCGCCGCAGGCGTTCGCTGGTTCCATACCGGTGGCATCTTCGCCGCTCTTTCCCCTTCGACGCCCGGGTTGATCATCGAGGCCATGCAGGAGGCAAAAAGAGCAGGCGCCATCGTTTCATTCGACCTGAACTTCCGGGAGAAATTGTGGAAAATCTCTGGCGGTGAAGAGCGCGCTCGCGACATTCTCCGCCAGATCGTGACACAGGTAGATGTTCTAGTTGGAAACGAAGAGGACCTGCAAAGAGGTCTTGGTATCCGCGGGCCCGAGGTGAACACTCAATCCAAACTGGACGCCAGCGCCTTCGTGAGCATGATCGAGGAGGTTCGCGCGCATTATCCCCATGTCAAAGTTGTCGCCACGACACTCCGCGAAGTGCGCTCAACCAATCGCCATACTTGGGCGGCGGTCGCGTGGATCAATGGGCAGGTGTTCCGGTCACCACAGCTCGAACTGGACGTCCACGATCGCGTCGGGGGTGGCGATGGCTTTTCTTCCGGCTTCTTCTACGGCATCCTTACAGGAGAAAGCCCAGAGCAAGCGATCAAGTTGGGGTGGGCGCACGGAGCTCTTCTGACGACATTTTCCGGGGATACAACTATGGCTACTCTTGAGCAAGTTCGTTCGCTTGCCAAAGGGGGCACCGCACGTATTCAGCGTTGATTTCTAGTACGTGGCACGAGGTCTAAATGGGCATCACTGCGGCTCCGATTTCCTTAGTGGGCAAGGGCAATCGAGATGCCCGTCTTTCTCCGCGGGAACTGCGTGACATCCTCGAAGAAGCACTTTCTCCAATTCCAGCTGATTCATCGGTGCTGGCAATCGTGGCCGATAACACTCGCGACGACAACACCGATCTCTTATTTCCGCTTTCGGCGCAGATTCTCAAAAATCGCAAGCTGAAGAAGTTCGATGTCCTGATCGCACAGGGGACACATTCGCCCATGAACCAGCAGGATAAGTTGGCCAAGATCGGCGCCAGCGCCCGGTCGGTTCCTGGATTGGGCCAGATCTTCGATCACGAATGGATGAACCCACGCAAGCTGGTCAGCATCGGCACGCTGGATGAAACCAGTGTCGACTTGCTCAGCAAAGGGTTGTTTCGGCGATCGATTGATCTGAAGGTGAATTATCTTCTAGCTGCGGGGAAGTACGACATCGTTCTCATTTTTGGAACAACCATGCCGCACGAAGTGGCGGGATTTTCCGGTGGGGCCAAATATTTCTTCCCGGGCGTCTCCGGGCCGGAACTGACGCACATGACGCACTGGCTCGGGGCGTTGGCCAGTATTGAAAAGACTATTGGGCGCATCGAAACACCGACGCGACACCTCTTTGAAGCCGCAGCCGATCATGTGTCTGCAACGGTTATCTCGCTGAATTCAGTTGTAACTCGCAGCGACGGCCGGCTGCGGACCCACGCGCTGTTCTGTGGCGATTACCGACAAGCTGTCCGGCAAGCCGCGGCGGTCAGCCGCCAGGTCCACATCACATACACGGGACGGAAATTCCGCCGTGTAGTAGCGATTCTCGACGATCATCTTCGGGACCTCTGGGTCGGCGGTAAGGCCAGCTATCGGTTAGGAGGCGTGATTGAGGAGGGCGGAGAGCTGATCATTTATGCTCCGCACCTGACGGAGTTATCCGACGTGCACGGAGAGCTCATCAAACGATACGGTTACGCGCCTGTCGAGCGGGTTCGCGAACTGGTGGAACAATCGGAGGAATTGCAGCAGAATCTCTGCGTGGCAGCCCATCTGGCACATGTAAGCTTTGCCGGCCGAAGACTACCCGGGGGAAAAATCGTGCCGAGATACGCGATTACTCTGGCCTCAGCCGTAGACGAAAAGACCTGCCGTCAAGTCAATCTTAGTTACATGAATCCCTGCACCTTTGAGCCCGACGCGTATGCAGGCGATCCCGACACGCTGATCGTCCAGCAAGCCGGTCGCGATCTGTATCTGGTTGAACCCTGCCAGACGAACTAGTCCGCTGCCTTCGAACTCGGGCTGAATTTGAATTGCACAGGCCGAGTAAATCGTCCGCGGATCCACAGCACCAAGCCTGAATTCTCCAGCCGTTCGATGTGCCCCACGCGAACATCGTCCCCTGGCGTGATCAGCTTGCCATCAACCGTCAGCGAGATGCCATGTGGATCCCAGTCATCGATCACGAACGCCGGGTCAACAGCCGGAGATGCATCGCTCGCCTGGAGCGTAAAAGCCAAAGGACCGTTCTCAGGCGCGGAATGCCGCATATGGAAGGCGCGATCGTCGCGACTGTAGCCATTGCTCTCGAATCCAGGCGTCAAGACGCGCAGTTCCGGCGCATGCAGCCAAGCCCGGGCAATCGGCACCATTTCACCGATCGGCTTGTTTGTCAGTCCCATCAGGAATCGCCCTTCAACGGCGCCATCGCGCTCGCGTCGGATTTGCGGTGGCTCGGGAGAAGTAATCGCCGAACTCGAGACGTGGTCCAGGGCGAGCGCATTCCGTCCGTCGGAAGGAATTTGCGCCGCTGGCCAGTGATTCCAGATGGGAAATTTCGAAAACCAGGGCCGGGTTTCGATCGCCCCGCCGCCATAGGGGATGATCAGCGTCCCTGGCTCATAGATGTAGACCGGCTTGAACTCCGACTTCGTATTAATGATAGAAATATTTGCGTCCGGCACCTCGTGAAAAAAATGGCCGCGGACATCTCCGTTCGACGGCCAGGTTTCCCAACTGAAAGTTGCGCTTTCGCCGTCCATGTTTGCCAAAGTGGCGGCCTCGATCGAAACGTTGTCTTCGGCGCGCTCTCCCGGATTGTTCAGGGTTGCGGGTTCCGTAACGCTGTAGCGGTCGCGCGGAGCGTGAATCAGAAAATGACGGACTGCGAGGCCGTCGGGATAGATCGTGTAATATTCATCGGCCCAGTCGCCCCATCCCGTAATGGGATCGCGTTCTCCGATGTTGTACATCACGTCGGTGAGGGCGTAACGCCAATGGATCACGACGCGGGCCGGATTGCTTTCAATCAGCCGGACGTGGGCATAACGGGTTTGCTTGTCCGACATGTGCTCCACGCAACCGAATTCATCGGGTGGCGCCTCGGCGCTCTGATCTCCAATCCAGCGGCCGTTTTCCGTGACCAGATTCATGTTGTAGGCGGTGCCGTGCCAGAACACCATCTTGTAAGGTGCGTCATCAAACGTGACCACCAGGTCGGGGTAGTCGTCGATTCGCCAGAGCTGATCCCATTCGGGATAGAACTTCAAGCTGGTGTAGAACGCTCCAAAGCGTTTTTCGCCGTTCGGAATGCGCGGCAGCTTGCGCCACAGGAGGGGCGGGGGTCCGGTTGGCCGCGAAGCTTGGTAGGCAGCTCTGAGTTCGCCGGCCGCCAGCGCCCGGTCGTACACACGCAATTCGTCGAGAATTCCGTCGAATGAAAACGAGGCGGGAATCTTACGGGATGCGGCAGCAGGAAGAGGATCGAGATTGCGTCCGATTTGGAACGATCCGCCGTGATCCGCCAGATGCCCGGCAACGGCGAGGCGCCCCGCTTCTTCTCCGTTAATGAAAAGCGCAAGCCCCGCGTTCGGATCGAAGCTGGCAGCTACATGCGACCATTGCATGAACGGGATTTCCTTGGTGGAAATGCATTCTCGCCATTGATCGTCGATGAAGACTCGCAACCCGATGTGTCCAGTAGCGTCGACGCCAAAGAAATAGCGGTTCTTCTGCTCAAGGATCGCATTCCAGTTCCAGGGATATGCTTGGGGTGCAATCCATGTCTCAAACGTGAACGCCTCGTGAATCTGCGGCGCAGCCTTGGAGTCTCGAGTGATGCGGGTGGTAAAGCCGTCGAACTTAATGGCATTGCCTTTCACGCCAGAGACAGAAGAGAAATTGCCCTGAACCGCATCCTGTCGCTGGCTGATGCTCTCCAGCGTGGCTGATCCCGATAGCGTATCGAAAGACCAAAAGGCGGAAATGCCGGTGTCTTGTGAGGCCAGAACTGTGGAGCTAAAAAGGACCAGTACAAAAAGCCATCGAAAAAGCGGCATTACAATTCCTCTATTGAGTTGTGGTCGTGCCAAGGTTACGGATTATGGTAGACCTCCTGCATCTGGGTCCAGGATTTTTGCCCAGAGAGCGGCACTTGCAGGGAATCGGTCGTCGAAAGCCACTTTTGATTGCGCGGTTCAGCCGCCAGCTTCGCCATGTCAGCTTTGTAGTCAGAGCCGGTGTACTCGTAATAGCCAAAAAGATAATATTTTCCGTCATCCAGTTGATGAATGAAGATCGAAAAATTGTGCATGTGATACTTAGTGAGCAGATCGCGCACGCCGGGGTTGGATGCAGCATGGAGTGCCTCATAGGCGCTGATCTGATCGGGCTTGATGCCGATCACCATGCCGATCCGCTGCGCCGGCGGGCCCTCTGTTTTTGCGGGTAATCCCACCACGATGGCGATGAGAGCGATCATGGTTAGTACTATTGCGATTTTTTTCATAATCTCCTCGAGCGCTCCTCAGGATTTGTCGTGCTTTTCGCGCAAGTGTTCCGAAAAATCTGCGGTCAAGCCCCATTGGCCCATTTCGAAGTTCTTGAAACCGACCTGCAGAGCCGGCGAGTTGGGACGCACTGTAAAGTCGCGCTTTGCCGGATCCACGAATAGGGGATCGGCAAATACGGAGTGCTGATCGAAACCTAGTTTTCGCCACTCCTCCAGGTTGTAACGCTTCGGATTGCGTTTGCCGGCCTCCGATCGCAATTGGTCAACCACGGCTGCAAACTCCCCGCCCACACAGTAGAAGCAGTTGTTATCGATTTTGTCGAACCAAGGTCCCACGGCTGGCGGTGCAATAACCGAATAAATCATCTGTGGCCACCACGGCCACCCGTCAGGCCAACGGGCATCTCCGGGGTTCATGACGGTGATGTTGTTGAAGTATTGATCGTGGTTGTAGTTGTTGCCAACGTGGAAGCAGGGTGCGCCCTTCGCCATATACCAGATGTTGTTGTAGACCCTGCGATAGGCGCCTTCCCGCAACTTCATGCTCACGCCGCCGATGGAGATATTGTTGTAGATTTCGTAATTTGAAGCGCCGTCGTCGAGATCGAGTCCCCATCCGGATTTTTCATTGAAGAAGTTATTCCGAATGACGACCGGTTCCATCGCATCGACCAGCGCTTCCCAAACGTCGAGGCTGCGATCACTGGTATACGGTCCATGAGATTGCGCTAAGGCCCATCCACGATCTCGGCCCCAGGCATTGAGCGGGCCATGATCGCTAGTCTCGCGGACCGTGTCATGGGTCTCGTTGAACTCGACCACGTGCCCACCCCACGTCCCGTCGCCGATGCAGATACCTGCGCGCGGCAGGTTATACATCAGGTTGTGACTTACACTGATCCGCTTTGCGCGCGAAATGTAGACGCCGGCAATCTGCTTTCCAAAAAACCCACAATCGTGAATCAAATTGTTGCTGGCCTGGCACTCGTAAGGAAACGCGCGCTGGGTTCCATTCGTTTTCTCCAGATCACCGACGAAACCAATGGCACTGTCGCCCGTTTCTGTGAACTTGCAATCGGTAATTGAGAATCCACGGTTGTGGTTGTTGACAAAGATTGCGTTTCCGCCCACTGCATCAAACCAGCAGGACCTGATTGAACAATCCTGCGTACCCTCGGCAAACACCGAGCCTCCGCGATGGATAGCCCAATCGCTCAGGGAGGGAACATCGTAGCTTGCAAGATAGGTGGAAGTGCTATGAGCAATGCGGAATCCTTCGATCGAGATGTGATGAACAGGATTCTCCTGCGTACCGACGAAGCGGATAGGTTGCTCCAGCACTGGCACTTCAATCAGGGCTGTTGGAAGGTCGGTGTTTGCGTCCGGATAGTAGTAGAGGATGTTCTTTCGTTTATCGAGAAACCATTCTCCGGGTGTATCCAATTCCTCAAAAAGATTGTCGATGAAAAAGCGCGATTTCTCATTGAGGACCGCTGGATTTTTGCTCCATTTGGCACCTATCTGCTGTCCTCCGTCGCCGAACCAGATGGTGTTTGTGCCGAAGTCAATGGATCGAATCTTCCACTGCAGGTTTCCCCAGTACGCTGCTTGAAAAATGTGGATCTCGGCATCTTGCAGGTTGGACCATGAACGATGAGGAAGCGTGGACGGATCGAAGCGCACGCCCCGCGGAGCCTGCGTCGAGAAAGTCATGTCCTCGTCGCTGTCCGCAAATGGATAGGTCGTACCTGGCGCTACGGCACCGGCGGCCTGAATGTATCCGGATTTTCCCGGATTGGAAGGGTCGTAATTTGGATAGCGAGCTCGGATTTGCCGCTTGCCATTCACGAATAGCTGGGTGAATTCCAGGCCAGCGGGCACCTCTGTCATCAGGATGTGATCCTTATATGGAACCCATCGACATTCGAGTTTACGACCGCCGCTCAGAGTCACGGTTGCACCCTGTGCGGCAGCGAATACTACCCGGCCTTGCGACGTTCCGGAATCCTCCGGAGTAAACGTTAGAGAGTGCTCCAGGTAGTAAGTCCCCGCGGAAACCATCACTGTTACCGTGCGGTCTTTCTTCGCCTGCCGAACAGCTTCTTGTGCTCGTTGCAGCGTTGCAAAGGGTGCACTGGCGCTGCCGTCGTTGCGGTCATTACCCTGCGGAGAAACATAAAACATGCCCTCACCTGGCGGGGAATCGCTTAGACTTTCGAGAGTCCCCGCAGAAGAGCGTGGAATTGCCACAGCCAGAGCCGTTGAGCCACTCAATTTGAGAAAGTCGCGTCTACGCATGTTCGTAATGGACGAACCAAATCCTACACCACTCGCCAGTCAAGTCAAGGGTACAGCTGGGGCCGTTGTTTCCATAACATAATGCGCAGAAGCTTGCGGTTGACATGGAAAGCGCAGAGTGAATAAACTTTCGCGTTGGTTCAGCCATTTACCGGGATGATGCTGTAAGTCGGGAGGATAAGATGATGCGAGCCGCCTTAGCAACGATGTCGGTGCTGCTATGGGGAACGCTATTGCTGGGTCAAAGCAGTTCGCCAGTCGCCGAATGGCATTTCGACGAGTCCAGCGGCCAAGTGGCACGGGATGCTGCAACGGGTGCAGATGACACCATCGGCGGGCTGTTTAAACACGTGCCAGGCGTTTCGGGAAACGGACTTCGCTTTGACGGCGAGTCGACTGTAATCGTCCGCCACGCCAAGACGGCTCCCCGGGATGCGGCGGGCGTCACCCTCGAAGCCTGGGTTGCCACTAACGTATACCCGTGGAACTGGGTTCCCATCGTTGAGCATCGCCGCGAAGAACAGGCTGGTTATTCCTTTGGCATGGATTGCTTCGGACATCTGGGAATGAAGGTGGCAGTTCACGGCCAGTGGTGGTCGTTGCTCTCGCAAACCGAGCTTCCTTTAAAGAAATGGGCGCATGTGGCTGCCACTTACGATCCGGCGAAAGGGATTACGCTCTATATTGACGGCAAATCTGCCGGCCATTTTGATCTGCAAGGCCCGATGAGTCCGGCAGACGACGAGGATTTAATCGTCGGCAGAACCCGCGATCCAATTCTTCCGGCGCAATGGATTCATCCCAAGATTCCAGTCCCCTACTCGTTCGACGGAATCCTCGATAACCTCCGCATTTATGACCGAAGCCTGTCGACGGACGAAATCGCCAAAGCCTATTCAGAAGTGCATCCTCCGGTGGGCGAGGTCCTGCCCTGGCCGGTTCTTCCCTCCGGACCGCCTGGTCCCGGACCGTTTGGCGCGTTCTACACAACTTTGAAATATGACGAGATGTGGGACGGACCACGCCGCGTAGCCCCGGATTCCGACGTGGTTGTGCGCTTTGATGACAGCCCGATTCGCTTAGTCTTCTGGCAAGGTACAAACTACGGCGGCGACTGGGTCACGGAAAATAACAAGTGGTACACCGATGAATTCCTGGAGACGGGAGGGCCCGTAGACTGCCCGGGTGGCGAAGACTGCGAACCCATGTCGGATAAGCAGAACCGCTACTCGCGTGTCCGCATCCTGGAAAGTACAGACGCCCGCGCGGTGGTCCACTGGCGTTACGCGCTGTGCGAAGTCGTGGACTATATCTGCGCGAACCCGGATCCAAATACCGGGTGGTCGGACTGGGCCGACGAGTACTTCACCGTCTACCCCGATGGTGTCGCGGTTCGCAAGCAGGTTCTCTGGACTTCAAACTTCAAAAACTGGCATGAGTTTCAGGAGACGATCATCATTAATGGTCCTGGCACTCGCCCCGAAGACAATATCGAACCGACGGCGCTCACCATCGGAAATATGCAGGGCGAAACGGCTACTTACTCGTGGGAAAATGGGCCACCCAAGAGAAGCATGGACAAGCCGGATCATCCCAACATACAAGTGGTGAATCTCAAATCCAAGTGGAAGCCTTTCCAGATCGTTTCCCCGAAAAATTCTTCAGTACGCGCGTACACCGGAGAAGTTACGTACTCGATGTTCGAGTGGTGGAATCACTGGCCCGTGGCGCAGGTCAGGTCGAGCGGCATTTCCGCGGTTGCCCCGGACCGGCCGTCGCACTCTTCTCTGTCCCATATCTATTGGGAACCATATGCGAAAACCGACGACACCATGACAAAGATCCTGTTGCATGGCTTGACAACCAAGTCAGCGACAGAACTTATTCCCTTAGCCAAGTCATGGTTGTTCGCACCAGAAATCGAAGTCACCGGCTCGGGCTTCCAGAGTCAAGGCTACGACCAGACACAGCGGGCCTATGTTCTACTCCGGCAATCTACGGGAGCGCCGCAACTACATATCTCATTAAAGGCTAGCGCCGAGTCCCCAGTAATCAATCCAGCATTTGTGATCCACAATTGGGGCGAGGCTACTGCGAAGCTCCTGATTAATGGCAAACCGGTCGCACGGGGTTCGGAGTTCCGCTATGGATTGGTGCGCAACATGGGCGGAACAGACCTTGTCGTCTGGCTAAAGCTCGCGTCGGAAAGCCCTATCCGGCTGGATTTCGCGGCAACAAAGTAATCAAGATCATCGTGCGCTCGATGCCAACAGTGCTTTGGTATCGGCGATATGTTCTAGCATTTGGCGCCGTGCCTCTTCTGGATTTCGTTGCTGAATGGCCGCGTAAATCCGCTTGTGGTAAGTGAGCGGCCGATCCAGAGGCGTACGAGTTGAAAGCTGCGACATGCTGCTGAGTACATTGCGGTGGATCACGTTGAACAACAAGTGACAGATGCGATTTCCGCTGGCCCGAAAAATACATTGGTGAAAGGCAAGATCGGCTTCGAGACGTTGCTGGTTGCTGCGGCAATTTTCCAATTCCGCGATCGCTCGCCTTAGACTGACCAGGTCTTCAGTCGTAGCTCTTTCGGCTGCACGCGCGGCGAGTTCCGGCTCGACGATCATACGAGTCTCCATCAACTCGTGATGCGACAGGTCATCTAGCAGAATGAGGAAGTCCAACGGCTCTTTTAAGATGGATTCGGCGCTGGCGCTGAGGTAAGTTCCATCTCCTACCCTTTGTGTCAACACTCCCATGATCTCGAGCACCTTCAAGGCCTGACGCAAAGAAGCGCGATTGACTCCGAATTCTTTAGCCAGTTCCCTCTCCGGTGGAAACTTCGCACCCGGTTCAATTTGTCCCGTGGATATCAACTGCTTGATGTTCCCGATCAGCTTGGCGGTCACGCGCGTATCCGGCGTTGGCTTGCGGCGAGTTTGGACAGAAGCTGGCATGAAGTGCACTTGCATTATAGACCGCAAAGCGACGAGCTGCGACGCGCCGATTTCGAAAGCTGCACGGCGAATTGGTACAGCAATTCAAAGTGAAGCGCTGCCCTGCATCCCCAAACCGGCCACGTCCGCGCTTAGAACAAGGGCGGCCGATTCGCCTTTTCTCTTCGATTTCCTTGACGTTAGCTGCCGAGTCTTCCTATAATCCCCTCGCGGCTTATTTGGCTGAACCAATTTAGCGAGAGGAAGGGATCAGTATGAGGCAGGTTGTGCTGAATGCCCCAGGCGAATTGGTCGAACGCCAAGTAGAACCTCCTGTGGCACGACTGGGGGAAATACTCGTACGTATTCGACGAGTCGGAGTTTGTGGCAGCGACTTCCATGCCTTCGCCGGGAGCCACCCCATTTACACGTATCCGCGAGTCTTGGGTCATGAGCTTGCGGGCGAGATCGTTGAGGTTCCCCGGAATGGAACCGAACTGAAGGTCGGCGACAAATGCGCGATTGACCCATACATCAATTGCGGCAAATGCGCTGCATGCCTTCGCGGTCGAACCAACTGTTGCGAGCAACTGCGGCTGTACGGAGTACATGTAGACGGCGGGATGCAGGGTCTGCTACCGGTCCGCGCTGATCTCCTTCACAGATCGAAGACGCTTTCGTTTGATCAGTTGGCTTTGATCGAGACTTTGGGCATCGGTGCGCACGCGGTAAACCGAAGCAAGTTGAGAAAGGGCGAGAGTGTTCTAGTGATCGGCGCCGGCCCGATCGGACTGGCCGTAATCCAGTTTGCCAATATCGAGAGCGCCGACGTTCACTTTGTTGAACTTAGTCCCTGGCGCCGCGAATTTGCAGAGCGGACCGCGAAGCCATTGACCGATGATAAGCAGGTCTTCGATGTAGTTTTCGACGCTACCGGCAGTGCCGCGTCCATGTCCGCGAGTTTGAATCGGGTCGCCCCAACGGGGCGTCTCGTCTACGTCGGGCTCACGAAGGAACCGATCGCGATTGACGATGCCACCTTCCATCGGCGGGAGATTACGATCTATGCAAGCCGCAACAGCTGCGGTCAGTTCCCGCGCATTATCGAAATGATCGAAAAAAGACAGATCGACATCACACCTTGGATCACCGATCGCATGGCGCTGGCAGAGGTTCCATCGCGCCTTGGAGAGCTTCCCGCTAAATCGAACTTGATCAAAGCGTTGGTGGAACTGGGCGAGTCTGACGTTTAGCACTGGACGCGGTTAGGGTAAAAAGGGGGCAATGTTGCGGATTCCTCTCCTTGATCTGGCAATCATCATCGCGTACATCGTGGTGATTCTCTGCATCGGGATATTCTCCACGCGAAAACAAACGGTGACGGGACAGGTTTTCTTCCTGGCGGGGCGGTCCCTGCCCTGGGGCATTGTTGGCGCCGCACTTTTTGCCAGCAATATCTCTACGATTCACCTGGTCGGCCTCACCGCATCGGGATACAACGAAGGGCTGGTGTGGGGCAATTTCGAGTGGATGGCCGCCTTTACCCTGATCCTGCTGTCGCTTGTCTTTGCACCGTTCTATTTTCGCAGCCGGCTTTCAACCTTGCCCGAGTTTCTTGAACGACGCTACAGTCCTGCATGCCGGTCGTTTCTGGCGTTCATGGCGATTGTGGCAGCTCTATTCATTCATATCGGCATGAGCATCTATGCGGGTGCTGCTGTGTTTCAGCAGTTTTTTGGGGTTGGAGTGGTCACTTCGATTCTGATCGTCTCCATCGTTGTCTCTATTTACACGGTTCTGGGCGGATTAAAGGCCGTAGTTGTCACCGAGACGTTTAACACTGTGTTTCTTTTGTTGGGCGCTCTCATCATCACGGTCTTCGCAATGCGCGCGCTTCCAGAGCACGGTATCAACACCTTTGCGCAGTTTGTGGCGGCAACAAAGCCAGATCAATTGCACATGCTGCAGTGGCACAGTCCGGTAGGCCTGAATTGGTATGCGGTTTTTCTCGGGTATCCCGTGCTTGGGGTATGGTACTGGTGCACGGATCAGACCATCGTCCAGCGCGTGCTGGGGGCACGCTCCGAGCGGGACGCGCAACTCGGACCTTTGCTCGCCGGATTCCTGAAAATTCTGCCTGTCTTCTTTCTGGTCTTGCCGGGAGTGATTGCTTACGTATTGTTCAAGAACCAGATCGGCACTGCCAGCAATCAAACGCTACCCGTTCTTATCAACCAATTGCTACCGACCGGCCTGAAAGGGTTGATCTCGGCAGCGGTGCTCGCGGCTTTGTTAAGCGCGGTCTCCGCCGCCCTGAATAGCTCAGGAACCTTGGTTGCGGTTGATATTGTGAAGCGCATGCGGCCGGCAACCTCGGACCACGCGCAAGTCACAGTTGGCCGTGTCAGTTCCGTCCTCGTCATGCTGCTCGCCATCTTGTGGTCGACCCAAGGCGGCAGATATTCGAGCATCTTCGAAGCAATCAATGTAATCGCCGCTGATCTTGCGCCTCCCATTACGGCGGTTTTCTTGTGGGGAGTATTTTGGCGGCGCGGAACGAAGCAGGCCGCGTTGTCGACTCTGATATTCGGCTTTCTAGTCGGCGCGATCTCGTTTGTTCTCGACTTGCCGGTTTTCGGCACCGAGAAGATTATCAGCCACCGCTTAGGCATTCCTTTCTTGATGCAAGCATGGTGGGTGTTCTGCCTCTGCAGCCTGTTGTACTTCGTGGTCAGCCTCGTGACTCCGCCTCCAGCTCCCGAAAATATTGAGGGATTAACCTGGGAGCATCCGTTTGCCGTGGTTTTCGGCGATTCCAACTCAGGTTCATCGACTGCGAGGATGGTTGCACTGGCGCTCCTGGCCGTGATGGCCGTTCTTTATTACATTTTCCGTTGAGGAGACTTTGTTGGAATATCGAACTCTAGGGAAAACAAGACTGCGCGTTTCAGCTTTGAGCTTTGGAGCATCCTCATTAGGCGGCGTTTTTAAGCCGGTCGATGAGTCGGTTGCGATCCGCACCGTGCATACAGCTCTTGATTTGGGAATCAACTTCATCGACGTTTCGCCATTCTACGGGTATACCAAGGCCGAACAGGTACTCGGGAAAGCGCTGAAAGGAGTTCCGCGGGACCGTTATTATCTCGCCACCAAAGTCGGCCGTTATGGTGATAGCGAGTTTGACTTCTCGGCCGAGCGGACCTTCAAGAGCGTCGATGCCAGCTTGCGACGTTTGGGAGTCGAGTATCTCGACATCATTCAGTCGCACGACAACGAATATGGCGACCTGAATCAGGTCATCGAGGAGACGATCCCGGCGTTACGCCGGGTGCAGAAGGAGGGGAAAGCGCGTTTCGTTGGGGTGACGGGGTATCCTCTGAAGATTTTCGACGTCATTCTTTCCCGGGCGGAGGTCGATACAATCCTTTCCTACAACCACTATGCGTTGAATGACACAACCCTGACCAGCTTACTGCCTTGGCTCCAGAGCGAAGAAACCGGAGTCATCAATGCTTCTCCAGTTTCGCAAGGATTGCTTACCAACAATGAGCTGCCCGCATGGCATCCCGCGCCGCAGAATGTGCGTCAAGCCTGCTCAGCGGCGGCTGCATACTGCCGCCAGCAAGGCACGGACATTGCCAAGCTGGCCATGCAATTTTCGGTCGCTAACCCTGCCATCCATACCACGCTGGTTGGAACTGCCAATCCAGCCAATCTCCAAAAGAACGTGCAGTGGATCTCTGAACCAATTGACCAGACCTTGTTGGCGAAGGTGCAGGAAATTTTGGCAGGCATTAAGGATCAAGGCTGGGTGCTTGGCCGGCCTGAAAACAATTGAGCCATGCCCGAAGAAAAAATCGATGCTCATCATCACCTCTGGAAGTACTCCCACGCTGAATATCCATGGATGCTGCAAGGCATGGAGGGCATCCGTCGTGATTTTCTGATCAGCGATCTGCAACAGACCATGCGCTCCGGCGGTATTGATGCGGTCGTTACGGTTCAGGCACGACAAAGCGTTATTGAGACGGAATGGTTGCTAGAGCTCGCTTCTCAACACGATTTTATGCGCGGCGTCGTGGGATGGGTTCCGCTAATTAACGCAAAAGTCGGGAAACAGTTGGAGAGGTATTGCGCCAGTCCGAAGCTGAAAGCAGTACGCCATGTACTCCATGACGAGGCGGACGATTTTTATATTCTTCGCGAAGATTTCAATCGTGGAATCTCGCTGCTCGAAGACTTCGGTCTGAGATATGACATCCTGATATTCGAGCGACACCTCCCGCAAACTATCCAGTTCGTTGACCGGCACCCAAATCAGGCTTTTATTCTCGATCACATTGGCAAACCCAGGATTAGGGACCACGTCGTCTCGCCATGGCGGGAGAACATACGAGACTTAGCCCGCAGAGAGAACGTCTACTGCAAGCTTTCAGGTGTGGTCACTGAGGCCGACTGGCACTCTTGGAGTGAGGCCGACCTTCGGCCGTACATGGATGTAGTACTGGAAAGTTTTGGCCCCAAACGGCTGATGTTCGGTTCCGATTGGCCGGTAATCACCGTGGCTTGTACATACAAAAAGTGGGTAGAGGTCGTGCAGAGCGTGACAAAGTCGCTGTCGGCAGACGAACGCGATCAACTGCTTGGAGGAACTGCCAAAGAAGCATATGGGCTGCAATCCGTCGCCCGTTAACCGGCTAAGCACTCTGTAGCCGGGGGAAAAAAGTTAGTGGCTGAACCAAACTGCCTTTCAGACATCGGCTTTTGGCTAGCGGTACCCCCGCTGAAGGATGGCTACGGACTTCGAAGGCAACTTTCTTTCGCTGTAGATTTGCAAGAATCCTCTTGACAAGGGGGAGGCTGGTGGGCTATTTGGGAAGGGCTAAATTGGTTCAGCCAAACGCCGACAATTCCTGAGGGGGGGGCTTATGGCGCGCATACTGACATTCCTGGCAATCTTCATTGGTTTGTTCGCATCGATTGCTGTATTCGGGCAAAGTCCCACGGGCGGAGTTAATGGCACCGTTACAGATCCCTCGGGGAGTGCGGTTCCTGAAGTGAACTTAAGGCTGATCAATCAGGCCACCGCGATCGTTTCCACTGCCCGAAGCAATGGCAGCGGTGTTTATGCTTTCGTGAATGTCGCACCCGGAACGTACCGTCTGCAAGCGGAGAAGACTGGCTTCAGAATTGCTTCGACGGCCGACTTCCAGGTCGATGTTAATGCAACCGTCACGTTGAACATCCCACTATCCGTGGGGCAGGTTTCAGAAACAGTGCAGGTGACTGGGGAAGCCCCATTGCTGCAAGCCTCCACATCTGAACTGGGCACCGTTATTGGCAGAGATGCGGTCGAAAACCTCCCCATGAACGGTCGAAATTTCACCGAGATGACTTTGCTCGTTCCTGGCGTGTCCCCCGTGAACACTGCGCAGGAATGGGGCAGCACCGTCTCCCTACCCGGTTCCCAATGGACCAAGCCGAGTGTCGACGGTCAATGGAATCGCAGCAATTTATACCTGATGGACGGCATCATCAACACGGAGGGTGAAACTGCTGGTTACAGCATCCTTCCGAGTCTCGATGCGATTCAGGAATTCGCCGTCGAATCCCACAATGCTAAAGGGGAATATGGCTTGGTCATGGGAGGAACCGTCAACCTTGCGACCAAACCGGGAACCAATGTGCTTCATGGTTCCGCTTTCGAGTACCTGCGCAATCAGATTTTTGACGCACGCAACCCTTTCACCGACATAACGACTGACAGTGCCGGCAACATCATTGCAGCCCCCCCCGCGGTATTTCGTCAGAACCAGTTCGGTGTCACCCTCGGTGGCCCGGTTTACCTCCCGAAAGTCTTTAACGGGAAAAACAAGCTCTTCTTCTTCTTCAGTTATGACGCGTGGAGGTACACGTCAGCGGCCAAGGCCCTTTATCACGTCCCTACAGCGGCGGAACTGAATGGCGATTTTTCCGCATGGCCGGTTCAGATTTATGATCCTGCAACTACCCGGCCCGATCCTGCGAACCCGGGACAATTCATCCGTGATCCATTCCCCGGCAATATCATCCCGGCAAACAGGCTCAACGCCACCATGGTGAATACGCTCAAGGCTTTGTACGACACTCCGAATATCCCGATCGAAAGTTATGCAAACGGGTTCAACAACGTGGTCAACAACCGGCCGAATATCAATAATGCGAACGCGTTTGAGGGCAGGTTGGATTACGACGTCACCGCCAAAACCCACCTGTTCTTCCGGGTGAATCATTTCAGCCAGTGGGATCTGACGGCAGACACGCTCCGCAACGGCGGTTTTGACTACCACACCCCTAATCAATTGGCTCTGGGCTGGGACCAGGTCTTCAAGCCAAATCTTCTTCTGAGCACACGTGTCGCAACTACGGGTACTCCGTGGACGCGAAGTCCGGAACATCCATTGTCCACATCCCAATGGTCGAATCTTGGCTGGTCGCAAATCAATCGATACGGCGGCCAGATTAACTTAAACATCGATGGCATCGGCCCCACTGGAATTGAGGGGGACCCGTACAGTGTTGCTTCCGAGCGTAACTACCAGCTGTCGCAGGACCTGAGCTGGATCATGAGAAATCACCAGCTCAAATTCGGTTACTTGTTTTTCCGTCAACATTGGTGGGGTTCTGATCCCTATGCGGGAGCAGATTTTCTTGTCGACCAAACCGCTGATCCCGCACAAACCGGCGGAGTGCTGTCAGGTATTGGTCTGGCGTCGGCCTTGCTCGGTGTGCCCAACGATACTTTCGGCTCGGATCAGTACTACAACCAGACTTACAACACCTGGGGATTCTACGGTCAGGATGAGTGGAAGGTAACACCGCACTTCACCCTTAATTCCTCTCTCCGTTGGGAATTTGTCGATCCTCCCAATTACATAAAGGTCACTGCCGGTGACTTCGATTACGCGTCGGGTAACTACTGGATTGGCGGATCATCGTTACCACCTGCCTGCGGAACGCCTGCGATACCGCCATGCATTCCGGGCGGAAGCCTGTCAGCTTTACCGGGTGGTGATCACATTGTGCTTTCGCCGCGGCCCAATATCAAAGGGACCCATCGCAAGAACTTCGAACCCCGCATCGGCTTCGCTTGGGAGTTCATGCCGAAAACCGTGCTTCGTGCGGGGGCTGGGCTGACCTACGACATCTTCTCGGGGATAACGCAAGAGAACAACAACATTCAGGCGCAGTGGCCCAACAACAACTATGGTTTCGCAACCTATAACCAAATCGGGCAGCCAGTAACAACCATCAATGGCGCCGAAGGCCAAGGCCTCGACTTCGGACCGGATCCGACAGGTCCCTGGAACTCGATCCAGGCGAACTATTCAATGGATCCCAACAAAAAGCCGCCATACTCCGTTCAATACAACGTGCAACTCCAGCGTGAGTTGACGCCAGACATGACAATATCGGCGGCATACAGTGGAAGTGTCACGCGAAGGCTTGATTATGGCTTCCCAGCAAACGCCGCTCTGACTCCGGGACCGGGTTCGGCGGATCAGGTGAACGCCCGGCGGCCGTATCCATATGTCGGTGGACCTTTTGCTTACAGTTTTGATTTCGGTCGCGCAAATTACAACTCTCTCCAGGTCGAACTCAACCGTCGCTTCAAGCGCGGATTGATGTTGCTCGTTGCCTATACCTGGTCGAAGTCCATCGATAATGGCGCCAGCGGATGGTTTGGTTCGGAAAACGGCGCGAGCGGAACATCCTCCGTCCAAAACGAGTACAACCTCAATTCCAATCGTAGCGTTTCCAGTTACAACGTCCCCCAGAACCTCGTAATCAGCGGCAGCTATGAATTGCCGGTGGGTAGAGGAAAGCAGTGGCTTAACAGCGGGCCACTTTCATGGATACTGGGCAACTGGCGAACGGATGTCATCCAGGTCATACATAACGGGGCTCCATGGAATCCGTTTATCGACGGCGATCTGGCCAACATTGGGCGGTTTGATTCCTATGAGCGCCCTAATCTCATCGGTGACCCGACCCCTGCCCATCAGACTGTCCACGAGTGGGTCAATCCGGCTGCTTTCGGCATTCCTCAGTTCGCATTCGGCAACTTGGGTCGGAATGTTTTTCGGGGTGCACCCGTCTATGAGACCGACTTCACTCTGGCAAAGTCGATTCCGATCTGGGAGCGGGTGAAGCTGGAGTTCAGGGCTGAGGCCTACAACGTGTTCAACATCATGAATTACGGAGTTCCCGATGTTGACATGAGCGATCCTACGTTCGGGCAGATCACAACCCTGGCCACGACGCCTCGGCAGTTGCAGCTCAGCCTGCGGCTAACTTTCTGATGGTTTGGGGTGCTGGGTCGACAAGAGTTGGTGAGGTTCGCGGGTGCCGGTCAAGATGCAGGTTGAGCTACTGCAGCTTCTCCATAGCTTTTCGCGCCGCCGAGTTTTCTGGCGCACGGGCCAAGAGTTGGCGGAGGACGTCTCTCGCGAAACTTGGGTTGCCCGTCCCCACATAGAGATTGGCCAGGTTCAAATAGGGCTGATCGAAATCCGGCGATGTTCGAATGCATTCTTGGAAGGTTTTGATGGCCGCGCTGAGGTTTTGCCCCTTCCAATACAGAATTCCCATGTTGTTGAGAGCTTCCGGGAATCCCGGCCGTAATTTTAATGCTTCTTGGAGATACTGCTGCGCCCGTTGAGCATCTCCTCTTTGGGCAAAGAGCATGCCTAACTCATAGTTTGCTTTAGCATCTTCTGGGGCAAGACGGACGGCGTCTTCAAGCGGGCCTCGCGCCTCGTCGAGCCGACCTAGAAGACGATAGAGAGTTCCAAGGCTCATCAGAGCCGCACCATCGTCCGGCTTTTGCGTAATGGCCTCTTTGAAATAGCGCTCTGCGTCTTGAGGCCTTCCTTCCTGCGCCGCAATGATTCCAAGATTAATCTTGGCTTCCGGATAAATCGGTTGAATTTCAAGAGCGCGTTCGATCGGGCTGCGAGCTTTTGCCAGCATTCCCTTCATGAGGTACAAAGTTCCAAGGTTGTATTGCGTTCCAGCATCATTCGGGTGATCTCGCACTGCCATCTGGAACAGCTTCAGAGCCGGATCGAGATAGCCGCGATGATAGAAAGCTATTCCGTACGCGAGATTGTCGCGATGAAATCCTGCATCGAAGGAAACGCCCGGGAACGGCAGTCCCATGCGGACTCGTTGGTCCTTGGAAGTCGGGATGCGGCGCACGTCCCGCGAGATCTGATCGGGGCGGACCCACCCCTGATATACCTTGACGATGTCACCCGTCTTGTCAATCAGAAAAGATGTCGGAAGTCCCAGGTCCCGTCGGCGCGCGAACATGTAACGGTAGAGAACATTGTAGGTGCCGGCGATTTCTACAGATCCAAGTAATGTTGTGAAAGAAAATTGTTTTTCTTTGATGAAGGCCCGGATTTTCTCTGCTCCCGCTGGAGCATCAAGGTTGATGGCTATGATTTGGAGTCCCTCAGCGGCGCACCTGGCATTTTGTGCCTCGAAGATTTCCAAGACCTGCAAACTCGCGGCGCTCTGCAATGCCCAGAAATTCAGCAAAACCCGTCGCCCGCGAAACTCAGCCAGTTTATGTTTGGCACCGAAGGAATCTGATAAGACGAAATCAGGCGCGGCGACTGGGTCGAGTAGCCATGTCTCGCATTCTGTCGGCAAGGGCAGGATCGGCTGAGGGTCAGGACCAAGAGTCGATGATTTGGGAACGGCGCGAAAAGGCTCAGCTCTAAACTGTTTCGAGCCCTCTTCAATCGCGATACGGTGATTTACGGGCAGTTCCTGAAGTTGCTGAAGTAAGCCGCTTGGCCAGCGGATTTCCGCCTGGACAGGACCATCTCGCTTTCCCAAGCCGAAGAAAATCTCCTTCGAATGCTGCGAGCAGAACCCCGTGCCCGCCTCCAGAACTCTTGTCTGTATTGCTTCCTCCGTCTTTAGCGAGATCACAGCTCCGACCGCGTCGCGATTGCTGTTGGTTCCACGCAGTCGGAAAGCGATCGCGTTGCCGAGACCCTCCATCTCACAACGAAGAAGCCGCAGTTGCGGACCCGTACGATTCGTCAAAACTATTTCCAACCGTCCATCATGGTCGTAGTCAGAAAGCGCAAGCGCCTGGCCATCATCCAGGAAGTCGAGACCCAGCGCTCCTGCGCAAGAGGTGAATGTTCCATCGTGGTTGTTCAGATAAAAGACGTTTCTCTGGCAGCCGCCCCAGGTACCATCGGAACGAGTCAACTCGTTGATCGCGTCCCAACCTCTCTCGTAGCCTGTGGGTCGATCCGCAGGAAATGACTTCGCCACCGCCTGCCGCCAGTAAAAACTCGCCAACTCCTGCTGGCGCGGTCCGGAGATCAATCCGTTGGCGATGTACAAATCCTGGTAGCCGTCCTGGTCGAAATCCCATGAGTGGTTGGACCATGACCATCCGCTTTGTTGGGTTCCTGAAGCTTCACTATGATCCTCGAATTTTCCGTTTCTCAGATTCCGGTACATCGAATTGCCTTTAGCGAATCGCCGGTAACGGGCGAGAATGTCGGCCGGCATTCCCTTCGAAAACACTTCATTCGCGGTCAGTCGTAAACCGGGAGCCTCCCACATGTTGGAGATGTACAGATCGAGCCAGCCGTCGTTGTCGTAGTCGACCCAGCATGCGCTCATGCCCGGCCCAACATCGGAGACACCCGATTCCTCGGCAACATCAGTGAAGGTTCCGTTCCCGTTGTTGTGGTAGAGGTTGTTCTTGCCGAAATCGTTTACGACGTAGAGATCCGGCCACCCATCGTTGTCATAATCCGCCCAATGACAATCAAAACTGTAGCGGTTGTTGTTCTTGTCGAGACCCGCCAAAGCTGTGACGTCAGTGAACGTGTTATCGCGGTTGTTGCGGAACAAGAAATTGGGCGGCCCGTTTTGAGCATCGTAGTAGGGCAACGGATACCGATTTTGACTCAGACCTTTGTAGTAGCTGTAAAGGCAGAAGTACGCGTCCAGCCATCCGTCGCGGTCATAATCAGCGAAGGCCGCCCCCGTGAAAGTTCCTTGCGGCTCCCGTGCGAAGCGAAACGCATCTGTCTTCAGGCGAAACGTTCCATTTCGCTGATTGAGGAATAGCAGCGGCCCGGTTACGCGCACAACGAGAAGGTCCTGATAACCGTCGTTGTCCACGTCCACGAACAACGCACAAGAGCAGGCATCAAGTACGCCGACCCCCGCCGCGTCCGTCACATCCTCGAAAGTTCCGTCGCCGCGATTGCGGTATAGGCGATTGGGGAGCCCTGCCGGTTGGCACAGGTAAATATCATCGAAGCCCTTGTTGTCGATGTCTCCGCAAGCGATCCCAACGCTTCCGTAAATGTCGATTCCGGATGCACCATCGAGAATCGTCCGCCAGTGATCGGTCCCATGCAGTAATTGCGAATCGTACGAAGGATTAGAACCAAATGCCGGCTTCGTGATATCCACGAACGCCGCACCCGACACTCGGCAGCGTTGTTCCCCGAGCGCTTGCCATGCCAATACACTCAATCCGCCACCCTGTTCCTGGCGCCACTTGATCTCCCACGTTCCGACTCGCTGTTCGCGGTGGTAATTCGATCCCGTTAAAAGCAGGTCATAACAAACTCGTGTTTGCAATACGAGCGGCGTCGGAGAGATCACCGTCACCGCTGGTATCTGGAATTCTGCAACCAAGAGTTGCTCTGAGGACGCGAACAGAGTTTGCAGTTCGGCTACTAATGAATCGCGCCTCAAACCTTGACTCTTTTGGAAACCTATTCGGGAAACCTCGATCGGCGGGCCAGTACGGATCTTCTCAACCTCGGAGGCAACTAAGGAAGAGGCCACAAGCTCGTGCGAAAGTGAACTTACAACTGGCTCCAGATCAGGCGGCGATTGGCACAAAGCGCACCCCCACTGCTTGAGAATTGCGTCGATTTCCTCCGCGTACTTTTCTGTGGGGAACACATCCAGCTTCGGATCAACTTTGCCGAGTACATCGTCGAGCGGAGTTCCCTGTGGGTAGTGTGGCGTAAAGCGATAGACCGCAGCGGTAGATGCCGATTGTTCCCGGTCGGAACTGCCGTTCAACATAAGGGGTGACAAGTTGAACTTTGCGGGAAGCCAAAGTCCGGGAATGACGGTGCAGTATTTCAGAAAGTCGCGACGCGATGATTTCCTTTCCTGCGGCAATCCCGTGTCATCGGCCAAAGCGACCTACTCCTGAATGGATCAGAGTAATCCCATGCTTTACCACCTGCCACCGCGCGTTCCTTCTGTCGCGCCTGATTGGCTCGACCATCTTAAGTCCTCACGATTTCCCTGTAAACGGAGCACCGCTCAATGACGCGGAAACCGCTTCCACTTGACACTTAAGAAGTTCATTACTAGGATCGGTTACTGCGATTGGCTGAACCAATTAACAGGACATAAATGATGCGCTATACCCATGAGGGTGAGACCAAATGAGTCTAAATAGGCGAGACCTCCTCACTGCTGGCTGTGTTCTGTCTGCCGGATCGTTACTCACGAATGTTCGCGCGCCGCTAGCGAGTGCTGCGGCTGCAAAACCATCCCGTCAGAAGCCCGGCGACTTTCAGCCCAGCTGGAACTCGCTCCGAAACCTGCCATCGCCACAATGGCTGCGTGACAGCAAGTTCGGAATCTATACGCACTGGGGACTTTACGCAGTTCACGGCGTTGGCAAGAACGTAACCTGGTACATCAACAAAGTTTACTGGCAGCCGGATTCCCCCGAACGCAAGCATTGGGAGGAAACTTATGGGCCCCTCGAAACGGTCGGTTACAAGAATCTGATTCCGAAATTTACCGCGGAGAAATTCGATCCCGACGAATGGGCTGAACTGTTTAAGAATGCGGGCGCTAAGTTCGCAGGACCTGTCGCGGAACACCACGATGGGTTCTCCATGTGGAATACGAAGTACTCGGAGTGGAATGCCGCCAAAATGGGGCCCAAGCGCGACATCGTCGGCGAGCTGTCGAAATCCATCAAGCGCCAAAACATGAAATTTGTGACTGCCTTTCACCATGCCGAAAACTGGTTCTTCTTCCCGACCACCGACAAGCGATATGACAGCTCAGATCCACGCTACGCAGGTTTGTACGGGCCCAGTCACGAACCTTTGGCTCTGCCCGCGAAAGAGTTTCTCGATCGATGGCAAGGCAAAATCATCGAAGTCATCGATAATTATGATCCCGACCTGATCTGGTTCGACTTTGGCCTGGAGCTGGTGCAGGAAACCTATAAAAAGAATGTTCTCGCCTACTACTACAACAAGGCTGCCCAACGCGGAAAGGAAATCGCGGTAACTTACAAGAAGCGTAACCTGGTTCCCATGGTCGGAGTCCTCGACCTCGAACTGGGCCAGGAACGCGAGCTCACCTACAACGACTGGATCACCGACTCTTCCGTGGACAACCAGGGTGCTTGGGGCTATTGTCCGGCGGCTGGATTCAAGTCGGTCGACAATCTCGTAGACAATCTGGTCGATCGTGTCAGCAAAAATGGCTATCTCTTGCTGAACGTCGGTCCCAAGCCAGACGGAACCATTCCGGAAGAAGCTAAGAAACGGTTGACCGGCCTCGGAGATTGGTTGCGGATCAATGGCGAGGCAATCTATGGCACCACTCCCTGGCTGATCGCAGCCGAAGGCCCGACTCAACTGGAGAAAAACGGCTCGTTCAACGAGAGCAACGATCTCAAGTTTACGGCAGAAGACATCCGCTTCACCGCCAAAGCGGACGCGCTGTATGCCATTGCGCTCGATTGGCCTGGCGAGAAGGCCGTGATCAAGAGCCTCGCGCCCAAAGGGCGAACTTGGACTGGCTTGTATCCAAGCGAGATTGCCTCCATCACCATGCTCGGCGACGGCCGGGAGTTGAGATGGCAGATGACCAAGGATGCTCTGGAAGTCGAAACGCCAAAAGAAAAGCCTTGTGATTACGCTTTCGTCTTCAAAATTGTTCGCAAGAATCCGTTTTGAGATCGGATTGACGATCTCGGCCGCACCGTTCACCGTCCGTCGCCCGTGAGAATACCCGCGATTGCACTCAAGGTCGCCGTAACACGCTTGGCTCGCCTCAGTGTGGCGCGGACATTCCTTTCGGCGCGAGTCACCTGAGTTTCTGACCACCAACACCCTGTTACCCAAATCGAGCTCACAGCTCTTGTTCCTCCATGAGCGTATATTGCGTTTTGGGGGGCCGCCATGACTCCCAATTCAGTCCATTTCATTCTTCCCGACGATGTTGCGCGCCACCAGAAGCCGTTTTTTTTCCGCAAGAACCAGATCATCTTCCTCCACGGGGACAGCAGTGACTCCATTTTCTATATAGAAAGCGGAGCCGTGAAGCTCACGGTCACTTCGTCGACGGGTAAACAGGCCTTCATCGGCCTTCTGGACGGAGGAAAGTTTTTCGGTGAAAGCTGTCTCGCTTCGGCTAATCCGGTTCGATTTCATACCGTGACGGCTGTCACCGACCTGCGATTACTGAAAATCGATCGCATCTCCATGCTGCACACCTTCCGCACCAACCCGAACTTTGCCTCTGCCTTTACCAGCTATCTCGTCCAACGCAATGAGCAGATCCAGGAGGACTTGGCTGACAGTCTGTTAAGATCCACCGGGGAACGATTAGCTCAAGTGCTTTCGCACTTGAAAAGCTTAGGCGCCGGCCACCTTGCCCTCGCATTCACCCAGCAGGATCTGGCCAACATGGTGGGTACCTCCCGGCAAAGGGTGAATGTGCTCATGCAGCGCCGCAGAAGATCCGGCTCAGAGTGGCCTACTTATGACAAATAACCAACCACAAATCGCGCGAAGTATCCGCGGCCGCAGGCAAAAGGGCCTGTCCTATGAATGACACCGGCAATGAGTCGTCAGGCGAGAAGCCTCGCGCTGCAGCCGCCGACTCCGCTCAGAGCTCCCAGCGGCTCTTGCAGGATTTGTCCCACGCCTCTGCCATCGGCTTTGCTGTCATCGATCGGCAACTGCGCTACCAGACGGTCAATACTGCTTTGGCCCGGATGAACGACCTTCCTGTCGAATCGCACCTCGGCAACACACTGCGTGACGTTCTCGGACCTGCGGCTCCTACCTTCGAACCCGTGTTGCGTCAAGTTTTCGCTGATGGCAAATCCGTATCGATCGAAATCAGCGCCACTCTGCCTGCCAGATCTGAACCTGACTACTGGCTGGAGACCTATTTCCCGATGAGAAGTTGCTCAGGCGCTGTCACGGGGGTGGGCGCGCTGGCGGTGGAAATTACCCCGCAGAAAAAGCTCGCCCGTTACCTTCATCACCTTGCGGGTGAGTTGCTTGACACGCAGACCAAGCAAAATTTCTGGCCTGACAGGGAGCTGCATGAAGCCATCGGGGAGTATCATGCAGCACTCGCGTTTAACCTGGACTTGCTCGTTCGAAACGCAGAAAAGAATGCCAAGCTGTTGGCCGGCGTTGAGCGGCTGGATCGGCGGATCGCCGATATGCGTGCACTCGTGTCCGATGTAGCCGAACGCTTTCTTGTTCACACACAACCCTAGTCGCCTGCTGGCCATTCGTATGGGCTGGAAACGAAACTCCGACGCTGAACCATCCGCGGGAGCAATGCGCTCTTCTGCTGAGTTGGTGCGCTTGATAGCGGCTTTGTCCAAAACCCCCGAAATCGCCCTGGGGATCATGGACAACCGGCTGCGCTTCCAACATGTCAATCCCGCTCTGGTCGCAATGCACAACGGCGTTCCCGCCGAAGCATTTGTCGGCAGCACC
>Ga0070741_10002730_pt1 | contig 46268 bp, 41 predicted proteins | sample Coa_R1_4_FD_66440 | JGI IMG/M metagenome (GOLD analysis project Ga0070741, IMG submission 66440) | Surface soil microbial communities from Centralia Pennsylvania, which are recovering from an underground coalmine fire - Coalmine... | ecosystem: Environmental > Terrestrial > Soil > Unclassified ... | reverse complement strand
CGCTTGTTCACGTCAACCAGCGCTTTCACTGGCTCTGCCACGCCTATTGTAGTACCGTTTGGCGTCAGGTCTTTACTCTTGACAATTCAGGCGGCCGCCACGGGGTCAGGCCTGAGTATTGACTTATTCGCCATTCGCCTGCTAGATTCGCTCCATGGCGCGCATGGGAAAGGAATGGAGGCAAATCTTTATCTGTGACATTCATACTTCCGCCGCCCACGGAGTTTACCGGCGAATGCCAAAAGTAAAGATTTGACCCGCTTCTTCCTCGATTTCGGCCGCTTGCCCGAAAAACGAGAAATCCAGTAAACTACGAGCAAATGTCGGGTCAGCATCGGGATAAACGGCCAGAGGAGAAGCTCCGCAGCATATTGGCTAAATAATCAATACTCAGGCCTGACCCCGATCCGCTCTTCAGTCTTAGGTGCTCTGATGGGTGGACTCCTTGGCGGCCAGCGAAGTTCGTTTATGGGCGGTTTTCAGATCTTTGGCGGAATTGCTATGTTACTGGCAGAGAATCCCGCCGGGTTATTTGCGATTATACAAGGTGGATTGGATTTCTGTAAAAAGAAGGGATGCCAAATCGCGAGTGGTGTTGTCGGGCTGGTCGGCGCAGCCGGCTCGCTCACAGGAGATGGGATCGTTGGTGAAGGGACGGGTGGAGCCGGCAGCGACTTTAAGCAAATGGCCGAATCGTCGCTCATTCCAACTTTGGGACCACATCTTACAAATGTAACCGACGATCCTAGCATCGTTTACTCAAAAGCTTGGTATCAAAACCGAACAGGTGAAAATCTAAGCCTTAACAAATCAATCTTTCTTGGTGGGACCACCAGTAATGCTGAAATAAAGTCAGCAGATCCCTATACCTTTTATTTGCGTGACGATCTCTTATCTATAAACGTAAGCATGGAAAACAGATATGGAACCCTTTTTCATGAGTATGTACATTACGGTTCAATGAAGGCGATGGGAACTCAAAATTACTTCGAAAAGGTAGAGGTGTTTAACAGGCTTGGCTTAACCGGAGGGGCAAACCCATGGGAGCGTATTGCTGAATATCAAGGAGCACGATTGGCGAGTGAATTTCTCGGCCGACCTGTTCGTCCAAATCCCGCATATAATGTTGAAGGGTTACGTTAGCGTCATGAGCGCAACAGTAATACTCTTAGGGATAATTCTGATCCCCGGAATAGGATTGGGTCCGATATCATCAATCGCCGGGGAAAAGGATTCGCCGAAGCCGTTTAGTCTTACCATTCCTCGGGTAGATATTCTCGTGCAGCAGGCGGGGGGCGCGGTACGGTTCGAGTTTTTTCTTGAGGAAAACCGTGACGGCATTCAGAATAAAATACGCAATGATAAAATCACTACAGTAGTGGTTCTTAAAGACGGCCAGGAAATGTGGAAAATTGAAGCGTCGGCCGATCGTCAAGGGGTTTCGACCGTAACGTATGGAATAGTGCCATCGGGTTTTGTACAAACGCTTCCGAAAGTGAATAGCGTACCACCTTTAGAAAAAAACGAGGAGTATTATGTCAGAGTTGATGGGTGGTACTGGGGAGGGGAATACTTTGTATACTTAGGTGGAACTCGTTAGGTCAGCCCCGAGGGACCGCAACCGGGGTGCTAAATGCGCAGGTGGGCTACAGGGTCAGGTCTTTAATCTTGACAATCATGTGTCTGTTTTCTAAGATCGCCCATCATGGCTCGCCCGCTGCGGATCGAATACGATGGCGCACTCTATCACGTCACTTCCCGGGGCAATGAGCAGAGGCCGATCTTCAAAGACGACACCGACCGTAACTTTTTCCTCGGCACGCTGGCTCACGTCAATCAGCGCTTTCACTGGCTCTGCCACGCCTATTGCTTGATGGGCAACCATTATCATCTGGTGATCGAGACCAAGCTGCAAGGGAGGGGTCAAGTCTTGCAATGCGAAAAACGGTTTGATACAAGCCGGTTATGGCTCGTCCTCTTCGCTTGGAGTTTGCCGGCGCACAGGGAAAGGAGGGTCAGGTCCTTAATCTTGACAATTCGAGGCCGCTTTGGGAGGGCCGCTAGCGATTGAATACGATGGTGTTCTCCACCACGCGACCACGCGCGACGAGGGAGCTAGAAAAGCTATCTTCAAATACGTTGCGGACCCCAGCCTTTTCCTCAGCACGCTTTCGCAGCGTTGCTAGTTAATTCCTTAGAACCGATACAGCACGCGGGGGCCGACGACGAAGTAGTTGAAGCCGGCGGCGGAGCCGGCGGAGAAGTTGCCGCCTTCGACGTTGACTTCGATGGCTAGATTCGGCAGCGGCTTGACGCCGAGACTGCTGGTCCCGCCGTGGATGACGTTTTTGCTGAGCACCTCGTTGCGCCGGAAGGTTTCGTAGCCGATGTAGCCTTCCGCGTAAGTGTAGAAGAAGCGGTTTTCGTAGTAGAGCGAAGTGAAAACCCGGTTGGCGATGTAGTTGTTCGGGTCGAAAAAGCCGCTGTGGCTCTGGTCGTGGAAGTCGAGAAAACGATAGCGATACCCAATGGTGATGCGCGGCGTCAGATAGATCGCGTACTGCGATACGAAGCGCAGATCGTTGGCGTGATTGCCGTCGGAAAAACTCTTGTAATTGTAGGCGCCGGATAAAGAGAAACGCTCGGTCAGCGGCTGCGCGATATACAGCCCGAACTGGGTCATGCGGATGCGGTTGTCGATCAGCTCGGCGGTATCGGTCAGCACTTCGCGCGTCACCTGCGCGCCGGCGCTGCCGGCGAAGAGCTTGGTATCGATCCGCAAAAATCCGGTGGGGAAGTTCGAGGTGCGGCCGGCATTGAGCTGGGTGAAACCCAGCCCTCCGCCGGCAGAGAACTGATCCGTCAGCCGGGAATCGACTTTGAAAAGAAATTCCTCCGCCCGATCATTGCGGCTCGGATCGTGAGCGTCGGTGTGGCGGTAGCTGACGCCGTATTTCTGGTTGTCCACCCAGAAATTGCCTGAGAACAGATAGCGGTTCAGCCGGTTCTTGTCCGAATCGTGATAGTAATTGTAGCGGGCCTCGGCCGTCGGCCGGATTTCCTGATCGAGGGCGTCGCTCAGCTTTGCCAGCTCGCGCCGCTGCCGCGCGTTGGCCGGCTTGAGCGCTTTGAAATTTTCCAGCGCCGCGGTGCGGTTGCCGAGCGCAAGGCGGCAGCGGGTGAGGCCGGCGCGCGCGTCGAAATCATCCTCGCGCGCAAGGATCTTTTCGTAGATCGGAATCGCGTCGCGATAGCGCCCGCGCCATTGCAGTGAATCCGCTTTGACCAGGAGCGCGTCCTTGTGATCGGGCCGATCGGCGAGAACCCGATCGGCCTCGCGGATCGCTTCGCTCAGATCGCCCGACCAGGAAAGCACGCGGGCAAGATGGGTTCGCGCAGGGACGCTCTTCGGATCCGTCGCAAGAATCTGGCGCAGCTCGGCGGCGGATTCGCTCAGGCGATCGGCCCAGGACAGGTAGACCGCCATCTCGACCCGCTCGTTGATCGAGAAATTGTCCCGGCCCGAGGCGAGAGCCTTGTCGAAGGCGTCGGCAGCGCGCTCGAGCTGATCCTGCGCCACCAGCGCATCGCCGAGCTGCTTGTAGAGCTTGGCCTGAGCGGCGCGATCGCGGGCGCTCTCAGCGGCCTTTTGGAGTTGATCGATGGATTGAGCCGGAGCCGCAACGGGCAGAGCCAGCAGGCTCAGGAGCAAAAGGAAGGCAAAAATCATCGGGGTATCGCCGAGCTGTCAAAAAAAGCGCAGCTAATTCGAATGTCTGGATTATAACAGAACCCAGTTATAAAGGAATTAGATTTTTTCGGACGGAAACCGGCAAGTCCAGCATTCGGGACTTACCGCAGTTTCGCGGGCGCGAAAAGATTCAGGCCGGATCAGCGTTCAGAGCGAGAGCCGTCTACCATTTTTTGGTCATGCCCAGAAGCTCCTGGCTGTAACCGATCACGCAGATCGGCGACATGAGCGCCTGGTAAATCAGCATGTAGACGAAGAAGCCGAAAAGGTTCTGGCGGACTTTCAAGCCGAGCTCGTTGAAGACCGCTTTCTGTTTTCTGAACATGATCAGCACGATCAGAAACGCCAGCGGCACGACGAGCAGAGTGAGCGGACCGACGATGTAAAAGTAGCCGAAGAGCGCGAGCAGGACGCCGGGCAGAAACACGAAGGCATAGAAAAAATCGACGAACGGAATGATGAAGTCGATGCCGACGAAGAAAGAGGAGAGCCGCGCGCCTTTCCAGACCAGGCGGCCGTGGCGTTTCAATCCCTCGATCATGCCGCGCGCCCAGCGTTTGCGCTGGCGGTAAAAACCGCGAAACGTCTGCGGCGCGCTGGTGAAGCCGATGGCGGTGGGCTCGAACCCGATGCGCCAGCCGCTGTTGATCAACGACCAGGTGAGCACGATGTCCTCGCCGATCACCGACGGCCAGCCCTGGTGCGCCTTGACGACCTTGGTGCGAAAAGCGCTGAACGCGCCCTGCGCGACGAGCGTGCCCTGATAGAGCGATTGCTGGCGCTTGGCCGAGGCGATGCCGGTGAAATAATCCCACTCCTGCAGCCGGGTCATGAACGTCGAGCGGGAATTTTTGACCAGCACGCAGCCGGCGATCGCCGCGGTGTCTTCCGGGTCGGTTAAAAAACGCGCCATGATGCGGCGCAGCGCCTGCGGGTGCAAGAACGTGTCGGCGTCGATGCACACGACGATGTCCTGGGTGACGTGCTTCAGCCCTTCGTTGAGCGCGCGCGCCTTGCCGCCGTGGTTGGCCTGGACGATTTTCAAGTTGGCCATGTTGTAGGATCGCAGCACGCGAATGGTGTTGTCGGTGGAGCCGTCGTCGACGATGACGATTTCGATCTGGGCGGGATAATCTTGATTCTTGATGCCCCGGATCGTCTCGGCGATGTTTTCTTCCTCGTTGTAGGCGGCGACCAGCAGGCTGATCTTTGGAAACTTGAGATCGAGGCGCAGTTTCGGCGGGTGGTCCATGACCACGCTGGCAATGATGTGAATGTTCAAAAACCCCGGCAGCAGCGCGATGAAGAAAATAATCAAAACCGCCGGCGCGTAGCCGGTCACCTGGGCCAGGTCGTGGAGCCAGTTCTGCGCGAGCAGCCACGAAGCGCAAAGCCAAATCGTGGCCAGGATCGTCGCAATGAAAAACTTGCCTTTGACCGGAACGTAGTATTTGCGTTTCTCCAGCGGCTCGCGCAGCGGCGGCGCTTGCGGGCGGAAGTGATCGGTCGATTCATCCGCCTTTTCCCGCGCGCGCCGCACGATTTCGATCGGCGGATGCGCGGCCGGCGTCGGACTGGGGCGCGGCGCGGGCCGCTCGTTGGGATTGCTGGCTTCCATCTGGCTTGTAACCTTGAATGTAGAAAAACCCGGCGCGTCCTTCTTCGCGCCGTCGGACAGTCTCTTGAGCAACCGCCATACCGCCGCCGCCGGGCAGGAACCCGGTAGCGCGCGAGTACTCGCGGTCGCAATCCCGGAAAGCGATGTTGGACGAGCTGCCAGGACTGACAATCCGCGCCGCTTCGATGACAATTGCTCCGCGGGAGCGATTTGTCAGTCGGCTCGCTTTGCCGGCGCAAATCGGCGGGCGCCGCGCCGGAGGCGCCGGCCAGCCTCCAAGCCGCTCCTGTGAATTCTCGCCGGCTACGAAAACCGCCGCCGCGGCGGTTGCATTTGCTCGGCGGTTTGTGGGAAAGGTTAGAAAACTCTAGCGAGGAGGCCCGCGATGATTCTGGAGATGAGAACCTACGTGTTGAAACCCGGCATGACCAATAACTTCGTCGAGCGTTTTGCCGAAGGGCTCACGGCGCGGCTGCAATTCTCGAAGCTCCTCGGCCTGTGGCTGTCCGAAGTCGGCGGCCTGAACCGCGTGGTGCATGTCTGGCCCTACGAAAGCTTCGAAGACCGCGAGCGCATCGGCGCGGAGGCGCGCAAGACCGGCAAGTGGCCGCCGAAAACGCAGGAATTCATTCTCACCCAGGAAAACAAGATCATCCAGCCGGCGCCGTTTTCGCCGCCGCTGCCCGAGCGCAAGCTCGGCGAGCTGTATGAATTTCGCACCTATACCTATCAGCCCGGCGCCATGCCGACGGTGCTCGAGCGCTGGAGCAAGGTGATCGCGGCGCGCACCCAGGTCTCGCCGCTGGTGTTTGCCGGCCAGACGATGATCGGGCCGCTCAATCAATACATTCACGTCTGGGCCTACAAAGACGCGGGCGAGCGCGAGCGGCTGCGCGCCGAGGCGACCAGGTCCGTGCAGGGCTGGCCGCCGCCGACCCGCGAGCTGCTGGTCGGGCAGGAAAACATGTTGCTGGTGCCGGCGCCGTGCGCGCCGTTTAAATAATTCGCGCGCGGCGCTATTTTGTCGCTGCGCCGGCGGCGCTGAGCGAGCGAGAGGGAGGGCTTCGGCAGCCTCCCTCTCGGTTTATTTACCCCGGAAAATTTTCGCCAAAACCGCGATCGCGCGATCCGCGTTCGCCCGCGAGAGGCCGGCTTTGTACAAATCGATCCTTCGTCCGCTGCTGTTTCGCAAAGACCCCGAGTCGAGCCACGAGATGATTCTCCATCTGCTGGCGCGCGCGGAATTTCTTTCCGGCGCTCTGGAGGGAATCTACAAAGTCGCGGACGAGCGCCTGACCGTCAAAATCGGCCCGCTGACTTTTCCCAACCCCGTCGGCCTGGCCGGCGGCTTCGACAAAAACGCGGTGGCGCCCAGGACGATCGCGTCCTTCGGCTTCGGCTTCATGGAAGTCGGCGCGATCACGGCGCAGGCGCAGCCGGGCAATCCCAAGCCGCGGCTCTACCGCCTGCCGGAAGACGTCGCTCTGATCAACCGGCTCGGTTTCAACAACGAAGGCGCGGCGGCGATCGCGGCGAAGCTGGCGCGGCTGCGCGCCCGCGGCGGCTGGCCGAAAATTCCCCTGGGCATGAATCTCGGCCGCACCAAGATCGTCGCGACCAAAGACGCGGTGGCGGATTTTCTCGACTGCTTCACCCGGCTGTTCCCGCACGGCGATTTTTTCACCCTCAACGTGAGCTCGCCCAACACGCCCAATCTGCGCGACCTTCAGGAGAAATCGCTGCTGCGCGAGCTGCTCGCGGCGATTCAACAGCGCAACCGCGAGCTCGCTGCCGGCGCGAAAATCGCGCCCAAGCCGCTCTTCGTAAAGATCGCGCCCGACATGGAATTTTCCCAGGCCGACGAGATCGTCGAAGTGGTCGAAGCGGCCGGGCTCACCGGCATCGTCGCGACCAACGCGACGGCGTTCATGCGCGAAGGTTTGAAATCGCGCCACGGACCCGAGCCGGGCGGGCTCAGCGGGCGGCCGATCACCGCCTTCGTGACCCATTTCATCGCGCATATTTATCGGGCGACGCGCGGCCGATTGCCGATTATCGGCGTCGGCGGGATTTTCACCGCCGAGGACGCCTACGACAAGATTCGCGCCGGCGCGAGCGCCGTGCAGATCTACACCGGCTGGATCTACGAAGGCCCCGGCGCGGTCAAACGGATCAACCGCGGCCTGCTCAAGCTGCTCGAGCGCGACGGTGTGAAGCACATCGGCGCGGCGGTCGGCAGCGGCGTCAAACTCTGAATTGCCCAGTCGCGGCGGCGCGCTTGAAAGGACGGAACCTTTTGGCTAACGTCCAGGCATGTCGAAAGCCTTCAGCATCGAAGTCGCCAAAGATTATTTCAATTTCGCCTCGGCGCATTTCCTGATCTTCGCCAACGGCAAGCGCGAGCCGCTGCACGGACACAATTATCAAGTCTCGGTGCGCCTGGAGGGCGAGCTCGACGGCGCCGGCGTGGTGCTCGATTTTGTTTCTTTCAAGCCGCTGGTGAAAAAAATCTGCGACTCTCTCGACCACCGCACCTTGATTCAAGCCGCCAGCGCGGAGATCAAAGTGCGCCGGCGCGCGCGCGAAGTGGAGCTGCGCTACAAACAGCAGAAAATTATTCTGCCGCGCCAGGACGTGATTCTGCTGCCGCTGAAAAACACCAGCACCGAGCTTTTGGCCGAGCACGTGGCCGATCAGATTCGAAAGAAAGTCCGGCAAGATTTTCCCCGCACGCAGATTCGCTTTCTCGAAGTCGGCGTCGAAGAGGCGCGCGGCCAGCGCGGCTTTTACCGCGGCGAATTCTAGCGATGCGCTGTAATCGAAGAAGGGGCAGGCACGGGGGCCTGCCCCTACACGTTTTTTGATTCCGCGAGCGTCCAGCGCGCGACTTCGTCGTGGCGCGCGAACCACACGCCGTCAAAGCCTTTCATATAACGCAGCAGCTCGTAGAGCATCGCCGACATCATCGGCCGGCCGCCGAAATGGGTGTGGACGGTGAGATTGATCAGCGACGGCGCTTCGTGCCGGTAGAGATAATCGAAGGTGTCCTTGTAGACGTTGTAAAAATCCCGCGGGCTGGAGCGCAGGGTGCGGTTGTCGGTAAAATCGCTGTGCGCGAGCGCGACCAGCTTGCCGTTTTTGGTGGCGCGCACGTAGGGCAGATCGGTATCGTTATAATCGCCGTGCCAGAGAAAACCCTCGGCGGCGAGCAGCTCGGCGGTGTGCTCGGTGGGCGCGGCCACGGGACTGAACCAGCCCACCGGCGCGACGCCGACGGCGCTCTCGATGATCCGCTTGCATCTCTGGATCACCTCTTTTTCTTCCGCCGCCGAGAGGTAGGGCAGCACGAGGTCCTGGGTGTAGGAATGGCCGGCGATCTCGTGGCCGCGGCGATGCAATTCTTTCACCGCCTCGGGAAAAACCTCGGCGGCTCTGGCGTTGAGACAAACCGTCGCTTTGACATCGGTCTCCTGAAAAATTCTCAGGAAGCGCCAGATGCCGGTCCTGCCGCCGTACCGCGACCAGGAAATTCCCAGCAGATCCGGCGTCCCCGGCTTGAGCGAAGTCGTCATCGGCGAGTAGGGCGGCGCTTTGCCCTCCGACCAGATCTCGAACATCACCGTGACCATGACGCAGAGTTTTTTCTGTTCGGGCCAGCGCGAAATGATTTTTTCCATGCGGCAACTCCCGGCGGATCATCTGGGATAAATTTCTCGGAGCGCTTCGACCTCGCTCCGGGCGAACGGATGGGATGCGACCTTTCGTTCCTCTGCGCGGCGAGGGAGCGCAATGGCAACCATCAGCACGAGCCGCGCGCTTTCGCTCAGACGGCAAAACCGCGGCGCCAGAGCTCGGCGACTCGGGCCAAATCTTCGGGCGGGATCTCGATCTCCGCTCCGGCGGCGTTCTCGCGCATCTGCGCGGCGTTGCGCGCGCCGGGGATCACGATGCCGACCGCGGGATGAGCGATGCAGAAGGCGATGGCGGCCTGGGCCAGGGTTTTGACCGGCCCGTGCACCAGAAATTTCAATTGCTCCGCTTTGGCCAGCTCTTTGGCAAACGCTTCGCCCTTGAAGCTGCGCGCGCGCACGTCTTCGCCCTGAAAGCGTTCTTCGTCGGCGCGGGTCATTTTCCCCGTGAGAATGCCGCGCTTGAGCGGCACCCGCGCAATGATGCCCAGGTTTGCCGCCCGCGCGGCGGGAAAAAAACTCTCCGCCGGCTCCTGGGTCAATAAATTGTACTCGACTTGAATGGTCTCGGCGCGGCCGTCTTTCACCGCGGCGGCGCCTTCCTCCATGGTGTTGATCGAAACGCCGTAGTGTCGAATCTTGCCGGCTTGTTTGGCGTGTTCGAGCACATGCCAGACTTCGCCTCTTTCGATCACCTCGACGGTGGGATTGTGCAGCTGGTAGAGATCGATGTAGTCGGTTTGCAGCCGCTGCAGGCTCTCGTCCATCACGCGCGCGATGTAATCGGGCTCGAAGATCCGCTTGCCGCGATTCGGGCCGACCATGACGTTGCCGCCTTTGGTGGCGAGGATGACTTTATCCCGCCTGCCTTTGAGCGCGTTGCCGAGCAGCGTTTCGCTGTAGCCCGCGCCGTAGGCGTCCGAGGTGTCGATGAAATTGACGCCGAGATCGAGCGCCGCGTCGATGGCGCCGAGCGATTCGGAATCTTTCATCGGGCCGAAGTGGCCGGCATGCACCATGGTGCCCAGGCCGACGGCGCTCACGCGCAATCCGGTTTTGCCGAGAATTCGATATTTCATGGCGTGAGACTAAGACAGCACGCCCGCTTCGCGCAAGCGCAAACGATCACGCTTGCATTGACAAGCGGGCGGCGATTGCCTAGATTTCATGCCGCAACTCTACCGTTTCCCTGAGCGGGCGTAATTCAGCGGTAGAATGCCAGCTTCCCAAGCTGGACGTCACGGGTTCGATCCCCGTCGCCCGCTCCAATCATCTAAAATAAAATCGCATTGGGTATCTTTGTCCAGTAGTAATTGGTAAGCGCGCTGCGGAAGGTAAAAGTTAATCGGCCGACAATTGTTCTTATCGACGAGAAACCTCGTGATTGACGCATCTTCATTTCGTGGTACTCGTTGTTTGTAGTCTGCGCAAACAGGGTGGGACGCAGTGGAAGTATGGCGTATGCCCGATTTTGGTTCGTCCGTAACCACATTCCCAACACAAAATTTTCACAGCGACGAGAGTGTCCCGCAAAGCTGCCAATACCTTCACGTTCCGCCCATTCAGGCCGATCGATCTTCTCATTTTCTGGAGCCAAGTCCTGAATCAGGATCAGTGTTCCACCGATCTTCCGACCGACGCTGCAGATATCGCCTGGGATAGAAGCCAGAATCCGCGCTGGAGCGATTTCGGGCTGTCCTTTCACAATTGTGTCCAAAACACCCCGGCCACTATGCTCGGCGACAACGCTGACGGCGAGGAAATGTAGTGGTTCTGATCACATATATGACGGTCGTCATCGTTGATGCGCCAGTCATCAAGGAGGAATTATGAAACTCACAGGCAAGAAGGCTCTCATCACCGGGGGAAACAGCGGCATCGGCTTGGCCACTGCCCGCCTCTTCGTTGCAGAAGGCGCCGAAGTCGCGATTACTGGCCGGGACCGGAAAACGCTGGATGAAGCAGTCGCCGAACTGGGACCCAACGCGCGCGGCTATCGCGCCGACGTTACCGTGGCGGACGACCGGAAGCGGCTCTTCGCGGATATTGCCAAGGATTTCGGGAAGCTGGACATCGTCTTCGTCAATGCCGGAATTAGCGGCAGGACGCCGACCGGCGCGACGGACGAAGCAACGTTTGAGAATATTGTCCGCACCAACCTGAATGGCGCTTTCTTCACCGTCAACTCCGCCGCTCCGCTGTTGAACGACAGCGCCAGCATCATCTTCAATGGATCGGTACATAACCATCTCGGCCAGCCCGGTTCCGCCGCATACGCTGCCACGAAGGGTGGCCTCGTCTCGATGGCACGATCTATCGCGGCGGACTTTGCGCCGCGCAACATTCGGGTGAATGTCGTCGCGCCGGGCGCGACGAAGACTCCTATTTGGAAGCGCGGGCCGCGCGCCAATGCCACTCAAGAGGAGTCCGCAAAGCTTTCCAACTTCTTCTCGTCCACGGTTCCACTTGGCCGTTGGGGCGAGCCAGAGGATCTGGCCAAAGCTGTGCTTTTTCTTGCTTCCGACGATTCGTCGTACATCAACGCGGTCGAGCTCATGGTTGACGGCGGAATGACGGGCGCCCCTTTCGGAGCTCCCATTCTTCGTGGCTAACTCTAGAGAACAGCCAACCGAGCTTTTCGATGAGCCGCTATGGGACCGGCGGCCGAAGAGGCGGTCGTGCCGAGGTGCTAGGCGAGTATCCGGCGATTCACGCCTTCAGCAATGTGAACGTGAACTCCTGGCGTTGGGCCTTGCCGTAGACTTCGCGAAATGCTTCCTGCGATGGATACTTGATCTTCGGGATCAGTTTGCCGCGCACGCTCACGCGCAGCGGGGATTCGTCGAACGGATAGGGATCGACGGCGACCGTTTGCCGGTCGACGACGCGAAGCTGGATCTGTCCGTCCGCGTCGCCGAGTTGCGCCGGCGTGGGTTGAATCGTCGCGCCGTAGTAGGCTTTGCCTTCCCGGGTATGAGAGCCCGCGGCGGCGACGGCGGTGATATCGAAATTGGAGCAGAAAAACAGCGACAGCCGGTCGAAGACCTGCATCAAAAGATAATTGTGCCAAATGCGCTCCCGGCTCGTGAGCCCGGCAAATGGCTCCATGCGGCTCAGCTGCTCGATCATTGGCCTGTGGGTGGGCTCGCGCTCGGCGATAAATTTTTGCGAGTACGGGTCGTCGCGGTCGACCATGGTCGGCATGGTGCCGTAGCGTTTCTGCGGCAAGCCGACGCCGTGCATGCTGACAATCAGGCCGGCGTAGAGATCGCGCGCGATCACGTTGTCGATGCCTTTGCCGTAAAAAGTCGAGCGGAATTCGCGCGGCGTGCGGGTGAACGGAATCGGCGCGCCCTGCTCGTCGATGGACGGATAGATATCCCAATCCCACCAGCCGTTGTCGTGGGTCTCGGCCGCCAGCACCATCGAGGCATAGGGCTCGAGCTTGGCAAATCGATCGTTGCCCCAGTGGGCAGCAAACTGGCCGGCCAGATCGCCGTGATCGTTTTGCGCGATCATTCGATAGCACTCCGCATTTTCCGAGATGATCATGAGTCACTCCTTTCGCTCGCATCAGACTTTGATCTCGGTTTTAAAGTGGCCCCAGATTTCGTGGTAGAGCTCGGTGAAGCCTTTTTCGTTGTGGATCTCGAAGACGTTGCGCGGCCGCGGCAGCGGCACGTCGAAGATGCGCTTGACCGTGCCCGGGCGGCCGGTGAACAGAACCACCCGGTCGGAAAGCGCGATCGCTTCGGTCAAGTCGTGGGTGACGAACAGAATGGTTTTCTTGTTGGCGTCCCAGATGCGCAGCAGCTCGTCCTGGAGCACTAAGCGGGTCTGGGCGTCGAGCGGGCCGAAGGGCTCGTCCATCAAAATCACGTCGGGATCGTAGATCAAGGTGCGGATGATCGAGCCGCGCTTTTGCATGCCGCCGGAGAGCTCGAAGGGATAGTGAGCCTCGAAGCCGGTGAGCTGCATGGTGTCGATGAACTTCTGCGCCGCGCGGGCGCGCTCGCTTTTCGCCACGCCGCGTATCTTCAGCGCCAGCTCGACGTTTTCGCTGAGCGTCAGCCAGGGGAACAGATTGCTGTCCTGGGTAACGAAGCCGAGATCGGCGTTGATCGAGTCGATCTCCCGGCCTTTGTAGTTGAGCCGTCCTTCGTAGGGGAGCGAGATGCCGGCGATGATTTTCAAAAGCGTGCTTTTGCCGCAGCCGCTCGGGCCGATGATGGTCGTGAAGGATCCCTGTTCGACCGGCAGGGTGACGTTTCTCAGCGCGACCACGGTTTTGCCCTTGGAGCGATAAGTTTTGGTGACGTTGGCCAGGTGAATGATCGGGTCCATGGATTTTTGTCGCTCATGCGCCGACGTTCTTGGCTTCGACCTCCGGACGCCATTTGAGCAGTCGTCTCTCTACCAGCGACAACAAAGCGTCGAGCACGACCACGAGCAGCGCGAGAATCGCCACGCCGACGAAAATGCCGTTGGTGTCGTAGGTGCCCTGGTTGTAGTTGATGAAAAATCCCAGTCCCCTGGTCGAGGCGATGAATTCGCCGACCACGGCGCCGATGACCGAGAACGGAATGCCGGCGCGCAGGCCGACCATGATGAACGGCAGGGTGGCCGGCAAAAAGACTTCGCGCACGACCTGCCAGCCGGAGGCGCCCATGATCCGCACGATGGCGACGTAGTCTTCGTTGACCGAACGCAGACCGGCGAAGGTGTTGATGAACACGACGAAGAAAACCATGGTCAGGATAATCGCGATCTTCGACATCAAGCCGATGCCGAACCAGATGACGAAGACCGGCGCCAGCGCAACTTTCGGGATGCCGTTAAACAGCGCGATGTACGGATTCAAAATATCGCCGAGCAGTTTGATCCGGCCGCAGAGAAAGCCGAGCGCGACGCCGGTGATGGCGCCGATCCCATAGCCCGCCGCCATTTCTTTGATCGTCGCATCGAAATGCTGCCAGATCACGCCCGTGGACACGACATCGACGATGCCGCGGGCGATCTCGATCGGCTGGCTGACCAGGCGCGCGAGTTCCGGCCAGCGCCAGGCGGCAAGCTCCCACAGAACCAGCGCGCAGAGGCCGGGAAGAAGAACGAGCAAGCCGCGCCAGTTCGCCAACGCGGCTTGCTTCGGAGCCATTTCGACCGGCGGCGGTTGGGCGGCAGAATTTTCTTCCATAAAGAAATTCGCAGAATGGGGCCGGCCGCTATTGCGGCAGATACTGATTGGACCAGAAGCCGCCTTCGGCCGTGCCGATCTCGCTCTTCAACAATCCCGCGGCGAGAAAAACTTTGTGCATGTTGTCCCAGCCCGATTGGGTCATGCGCAGGTTGCGGCGGAAAGTCGAGCGGCTGTGCCCCATCACGGTCTTGAGCACCGCCGGCGCGATTTTTGGAAATTGTTTGATCAAAAGCTCGTCCGACTCGGCCGGGCTGTCGAGGATCAAATTATTGCCGCGCGCGATCGCCCGGAGCAACGCCCGCGTGGCGTCGGGGTTGGCTTTGATGTAGCTGTCGAGGGCGTGCACGGATTCGTGCGGGTAGTCTTTGAAAATTTCAATTTCGCCGCCCAGACGGATCAACGTGTAGCCCCAGCCCTCGAGCTCCGGCTGCTCGGTATCGGGAATGCCGCCGACGATCATATCGACCTGGCCGTTCTTGAGCGCGTTCACCCGCGCCTGGCCGGCGCCGACGGCGGCGAAGCGCGCATCGTCGGGCTTCATGTTGTTTTGCCGCAGCAGGTAGCGCACCACCTGCGCCGGCGCGCCGCCGACCGTGGCGGCGCCGATGATCGCGCCCTTGAGCGCCGAGATTTTTTGCGCGATCGGCATTTTCGCCAGCTGGCTCTTCGTCAAGCCGCGGCTTTCCAGCCATTTGTTGCTGGTGGCGATGTTCCATTCCAGCGATGCGGGGAAAATGCCCACGGAAAACATGCGGTCGCCGCGCGAGCGCGCGACCAGCACGTCGGAGGCCGCCGTGGAAACGAATTGCACGTCGCCGTTCATGATCGCGGCCATGGTGACCGCGCCGCCGGTGGTCAAGATATGCTCGAAGTCGATGCCTTCGTCCTTGAAAAAACCCTTGCGCTGGGCGATCCAGATCGGCGCGAAATCCAGCCCGGCCGTGGAAGTCGCCAGTCTTACTTTGATCGGCGCCTTTGTTTGCGCCAGGAGCGGCGCCGGCGCATTGCTCAAGAGCAATAAAAACACCAGCGAAGATAAATGGAGATTTCTGCTTCCCACTGGGATTTCCTCCGGCTAATTCGACGAAAGCCAATAAGTGATCGGCAATTTTTCGGCGCGATAGTATGCCTGCAGAAATTCATCCCGATTGGCATAGCGCCGCCGGGCGATCAGCCGCCCCTGAAAGGACACGCTCAGCGGATCGACGTCGAACGGATAGGGCGAGACTGTAGCGCGGGTTTCGTTTTTGATCGTGAAGGTCAGCGTCGTGTCGTCCTTGCCGGGCAGGGTCGGCACGGGCACATCGCTCATCGTCTTGCTCGGGCCGTTTTTGCGCTCGTTGCTGTTGAACGGATAGCGGTTGCAGACGAACTGTCCCATCTGATCGTAGACTTCCATCAGCTTGAAGTTCGTCCACAGCTGCTCGTCCGACACCAGGCCGCGATATTCCGCCGAGTTTTTCAGTTGCTTCATGAGCGCGCCGCGATAGCTTTCCTGCTCGGCGAGAAATTCTTTGACCTCGGGATAGACCGCGTAGTCCGGCATGTACGGCAGCAGGCCGCGGCCCTGGGTGAGCAGGCCGTCGGAATGCAATGAAACGATGTAGCCGGCGTAGGGATCCTGCTCGGCGAGCCGCTCGATGCCGTGGCGATAAAAATCGAGCCAGACTTTGCCGCCGAGATGCTTGATGCTGCCGATGTAATCCGGCGGCAAGCCTTCGGCGTTGAGCTGCGGCTTGATCTCCCAGTCCCACCAGCCGGTGTCGTGCTCCTGCGCGGCGAGCACCATGGCGGCGTAGGGCGACGGCCGCGCAAATTCTTTATTTCCCCAGTGGGCCGCCAGCCAGCCGGTGACTCTCGAGTGATCGACCTGCAGGATCAGCAGCAATCGCTCGTCATCGTAAGGGCAGACCATCATAAAATTTTCTCCTCCGCGTCAGGCGAGCAGCCGGCGGACGGTGCCGGCGAAGATATCATCGAGCTCGGCCTCCGGCCAGGCGCGCGCTTTGAGCGCGGCGACGGTGTCTTTCTCGGCGTTCGCCACGTGCGGCACGTCGGTGCCGAAAACCAGCCGGCCGGCGCCCCAGGTGGCGCGGGCGCATTCGAACGCCGGACCGTGATTGCACGCCGTGTCGAAGTAGCAGCGGCGCAAGTAGTGACTCGGCGGGTGCGGGCAGCTGGAAAAACGCTGATAGCCGCGATCGATTCTGTCCAGGATCATCGCCAGGCTGCCGCCGAGGTGCGAGAAGACGATTTTTACGTCGGGACATTCTTCGAGCACGCCGGCGAGGACAAGCCGGGTTGCCGCCATCGCGGTTTCGCCCGGATAGCCGACGGCGAGGAAAGTTCCCGGATCGTTCTCGGGCGCGTCGCAAGGCGAGGTCGGATGCACGAGCACCATCAGCTTGCGCCGGCTCATCTCGCGCCAGAAGCCGCGCAGCTCGGGCGCGTCCAGGTGAAAGTCGCCGATGCTGGTGGCGATGCCGACGCCGGCGGCGCCGAGGCCGAGCGCGCGATCCAGCTCTTTCATCATTTCACCCTGGCTCGTGCAGGGGAGCACCGCGACAAAGCGAAAACGCGCCGGGTGTTGCCGGCAAACCGCGGCCAACCCGTCGTTGATAAAGCGCGCCGCGCCCGTATCTCCATCGCCAGCCCAGCCGATGTTCAGCGCGCCGACCGAAAGGATCGCCGTGGCAATGCCGGCTTCATCCATGGACGCCAGGCGCTTCGACAAGTTGTCCTGCTCCGCCGGCACCGACATGACGTGGCTGCCGCGATAGACGAGCGCCCGGCCGCGCGGGCCATCGACGATCTTGAAATCGGCGCGGCTCCCGACCACTGCGTTCAAGCAGCCTTCCGGGTAGAGATGAGCGTGGGCGTCGATGATTTGCGGGGCCATCGCGATCTGCGTGAAAATTCTAAGCTCCGGTTTGCGACTGCTTTACAAGTTGGAGAACGTAGTCCGGTTTGAGCGGCAGCTTCGTGACTTCGACGCCCAGCGCATTCGATACAGCGTTGGCCAGCGCCGCGCCGGCCGCGGTGATGCCGCCTTCGCCCGCGCCTTTGACGCCGAGCGGGTTATGCGGGCTGGGAAAATCTTCCGTGGAGATCAACTGCGCTCTGGGCATTTCCATCGCCGTCGGCAGCAGGTAGTCCATGAAATTGGTCGAGAGCGGCTGGCCGTCCTCGTCGTAGACGAACTCTTCGAGCAGCGCGCCGCCGATGCCCTGCGCCAGGCCGCCGGCCATCTGGCCTTCGATGATCATCGGATTGATTTTCCGGCCGACGTCTTCGGTCACGAGATAATCGAGAATTTTTATCTTGCCGGTTTCCTTGTCGACTTCCACCGACGCCACGTGCACGCCGTAGGGAAACGGCCGCTTGTCGGTGGCGAAAAAATCTTCCTCGGAAATGCCCGGCGCGATGCCGGCTTTGAGCGCCGGTCCGGGGAGCGCCAGGCGCGCGAGCTCGGCGAAGCCGAGCGATCGTTCCGGCGCGCCGCGGGCGACGACGCGGCCGTCGCGCAGGATCAAATCCGCGGCATCGATTTCCAAGCTCGCCGAGGCGAGCCGCAGCAGCTTGTCTTTCACTTTGCGCGACGCGCCGACGGCGGCGCTGCCGGCCATCACCGTAGAGCGGCTGGCGTTGCTGCCGTTGCCGTAGGGAACTTTCGCCGTGTCGCCGTGCACGACGCGGACATTTTCAATCGGCACTTGCAATTCATCGGCGACGATCTGGCTGAGCGCCGTCGCGATGCCCTGGCCGACGGAGTTGCAGCCGGAGTAGAGAATAACCTGGCCGGCGTTATCGACTTCGACGCGGGCATATTCCCACGGGCCGATGCCGCTGGTTTCGACGAAGCAGCCGATGCCGACGCCGACGGCGCGGCCTTCGAGTTTTGCCGCCGCGCAGGTGCTTTTTAATTCTTCGTAGCCGAAACGCTCGAGCGCACGCTCGAATTGGCCGGGCAAATCGCCGGTGTCGTAGACCATATAATGAAACGGATGCTTGCCCAGATCGTAGGGCATTTCTTCGTGCTTGATCAAATTTCGCCGGCGCACGTCGGCGGGATCGAGCTCGAGGCGGTGCGCGACCATGTCGAGCAAGCGCTCGCGCACGAAATTCGCCTCGTAGCGCCCCGGACTGCGGTAGGTGCCGACCGGCGTTTTGTTGGTGAGCACGCAGAAAACGTTGCAGCGATAGTTTTTTACCCGAAACGGCCCGCGCAGCATGGCCGAAGCGGCGATGGCCGGAACACCGCCGTGGGTGCGCGTGTAACCGCCCATGTCGAAAAGAATCTCGGCGTCCATCGCCATGATCGTGCCATCATTCTTGACACCGATCTTTACCCGGTGTTTCTGCTGGCGCGATTGATTCATGGCTTTGAGGTTTTCCGAGCGGTCTTCGAGCCAGCAAATCGGTTTGCGGAAATGCCTCGCGGCGAAGGGAATCAGAAAATCTTCCGGATAGAACTCGCCGCGCGCGCCGAAGCCGCCGCCGACTTCAGGCTCGATGAAATGAATCGCGCTCTGCGGCAGGCCGATCAGCTCGGAGAGAATGCGCCAGTTGGTGTGGGTCATTTTCGTCGGACCCCACAGGGTCAAAAGACCGCGCCCTTCATCCCACTCCGCGACCAGGCCGCGGTTTTCCAGCGGCACGGCAGAGTGGCGCTGGGTGGAAAATTCTTCTTCGACGATCAAGTCGCAGCCGCGGAAGGCCGCATCGACGTCGCCGACGTGGACCTGAAAGTTGGCGGCGATGTTGTTCGGCGTGGCGTCATGGAGCTGCGGCGCGCCCGGCTGCATGGCCGCGCGCGCGTCGGTGACGGCGCCGAGGGCTTCATAGTCAACGTCGATCAGCTCCAGCGCATCCTCGGCGATGTAGCGGTTCTCCGCGACGACCACGGCGACCGGATCGCCGACGTAGCGGACTTTGTTCGTTGCCAGCGGTGTTTGCTGCGAGCGCTCCAGGCCGGGTATGACTCCGGTGCGCATGGGAATGGTTTTCACTCCCGGCATATCGGCCGCGGTCAGGACGCCGAGGACGCCGGGCAGTTTCAGCGCCGCCGCCGCATCGATTTTGGCGATGCGCGCGTGGGCGTGGGTGCTGCGCAGAATCGCGGCGTGCGCCATGCCGGGGCGGTGAATATCGCCGACGTACTTGCCGATGCCGCGCAGAAGCCGGACGTCTTCTTTGCGCTTCATTCGTGAGCCGATGTAGGGCATGCTGGTTTGTCCCGACTTTTCTATCGCCCGCTGTTCATTCTCTTCGCCGCTGCCTGGATCGCTGCGACGATATTCTGATAGCCGGTGCAGCGGCACAGATTGCCGCTCAGCCATTCGCGGATCTCCAGCTCGCTCGGATTCGGAATCTCCTTCAAGAGCGCTTCGGCGGTGAGGAGAATTCCCGGCGTGCAAAAGCCGCATTGCAGTCCGTGCAGCTCCCAGAATTTTTCCTGAAGCGGATGCAGCTCGGTTGCGTTTGGCGCGAGGCCTTCCACGGTTTTCAACGCGGCGCCGTTCGCCTGCACGGCGAAGAGCAAGCAGGAGCGCACCGGCTCGCCATTCAACAAAACCGTGCACGCGCCGCAAACCCCGTGCTCGCAGCCGACGTGGGTGCCGGTGAGCCCGAGATCGTCGCGCAGGAAATCGGTGAGCAGCTTGCGCGCTTCCACTTCCCCCGCGTATTCACGCCCGTTGATTGTCAGTCGTATCCGCCGCCTGCTCATTGCGGTTTTCCTTTTGCCTGCTCCGCTGCGCGTTGAGCCGCTTGCATGAGCGCGCGCCGGGCCAGCACCGCGCAGGCCTCGCGGCGGTATTCGGCGCTGGCATGGATGTCCGAATCCTGTTCCAAATTTTCTGTCGCGCGGCGCGCCGCGTCGCGAAACACGGTTTCCGAAGGATTTTTGCCAAGCAAAAACTCTTCGGCTTCGCGGGATCGGATCGGCGTTACGCTGGTGAGCGTTAGCCTGGCGTGACGGATCGCGCCATCGCCATCGAGAGCGAGAACCGATGCGGCTCCGGCCAATGCGAAATCGCCGTGCCGCCGGCTCACTTCCTGGTAGGAGCAGCCGCTATTTGCCGGCAGCGGCGGGACTTCGATCGCCGTCAAAAGCTCGCCGGGCCCGAGCGCCGTCGTCATATAAGAAAGGAAAAAATCTTCCGCCCGCACCGCGCGGCGGTTGCTCGTCGACTGCAAAACGAACGACGCGTCGAGCGCGACCGTCGCCACGGGCAGCTCGGCGGAGGGAAAAGCGTGCGCCAGACTGCCGCCCACCGTGCCGCGGTTGCGAATCTGAACATGGCCGATGAAGCCCGCGGCCTCGCGCAGCAGCGGCCAGCGCTGCGCGACGATGGCCGAGCGTTCGAGCTCGCGCTGGCGCGTGGTGGCGCCGATGCAAAGCGCGCCGTTATCCGCTTTCAAGTAGCTCAACTCGGAAACGCCGTTCAGGTCGATCAGGTGCGCCGGCCGGATCAAACGGAAATTCATCAGCGGCACGAGGCTCTGGCCGCCGGCCAGCGGCCGCGCCTGATCGCCGAGTTGCGCGAGCAAGCGCAGCGCTTCATCGAGAGTCGTGGGATCGTGGTATTCGAACGAAGCCGGTTTCATGGGAGCGAGCGCGAGTCTTAGCTGGAGGCCAGGACGTGACTCACGGTGATGTGCTCGGCGCGGTAAAACTCGCCGAGAAAGTCTTCGCCGTCTTTGTAGGTTCGGTTCGGCACCAGGCGCGCGTTGAATGAAACCGGCAGCGGATCCATGTCGAACGGATAGGGCCGCAGGACCGCCTTGTGCTCGCTCACCGTATCGAGGCTGATCTTGACCGGCTCCCGCCCGCGCCTGGTCGGCACGTCCACGTCGTTCAGCGAATGACTCGGGCCGAGCTTGCGCGCTTGGCTATTGAGCGGATAACGGTTGCAAACGAACTGCGCCAGCTGATCGAAGACTTCCATGTATTCGTAGTTGGTCCACACCTGTTCGTCGGAACAATGTTGCTTGAACGGTTCCGACTGCCGCAGCTCTTCGAGCAATCTCAGACGCAGGTCTTCCTGATGATCGACGTAGGCCTTCACGCGCGGATCGCCGGTGCGGTCGGGCGGATAGCTGTATTTGCCGTAGCCCGAGTTCATCAGGGCGACGCCGTGCATGGCCATCAGCAGGGCGGCGTAAGGATCGCGGTTTAACACTCGATCCACGGCGTTTTTGTAAAAATCCAGCCGCAGCTGGCCGAGATATTTGAAACTGCCGTCGTGATAATCGAGCGGCAACCCTTTATCGTTGAGGGTCGACGGCTTCATTTCCCATTCCCACCAGCCGATGTCGTGCTCGGTCGCTGCCAGCACGACCGAAGAATAGGGCTGCGGCCGATCGAATTCCTGATTTCCCCAATGAGCCGCGAAGTAACCCGCCACTCGCGAGTGATCGATCTGCAGCGCCAAAATTATCCGCGCATCGTCGTACGGATAAGCCATCATGGTTTTCTGCCTCCTCGAAATGGGCCGGTGATTCGGCCGGCGGTTGTTGCTCAAGGCTTCTTTATGGATAGCTCGGCGCGCGCTGCTTTGACAAACTGAAAATCGACCACCCGCGACAGAGGAACGCGAGTCTTGATCGCGCCGGTCTGGCGCGCGATCTCCAGGTCCTTTTCGATCACTTGGCCCGCTGCGCTGATTTTAAACCAGCTGACCATAATGCCGACGACGTCCTTATTCTGCGCCTCAAAACAAAATCTCCCCGGCGAACAGAATGGCGACCGGCGCCTGCATGGAATTCATCGACTTGACGCCGTTGCGGATGGCGGCGGCAACGTCTTCGACTTTTTCCACCGAGCGGTGCGTGATGCGCAGGCTGTCGAGCAGCGGTTTGGTGCCCCAGCCGAAGGGCACCGAGAACCAGCGCTCGTCGCCGAGCTCGCCGCGGTGGCTGATCAACAGCAGCAGCGGAACGCCGAACGCCATGGGCCCGCGCAAGAGCGCGTAGGTGCCGAGGGTAAGGCCGGTGTTTTCCACGATCAGCACCGGTTTCTTTCCGCCCAGCCAGGCGCCCATGCAGACGCCGACGCCGTCGTTCTCGCTCGCCACCTGAACGTAGGTGATCTTCGGCTCTGCGGAAAGCGGCACGTAGAGTTCCTGAAACGACGAGTCGGGCAGGCAGGCGACGAAATTGACGCCGGATTTGATCAGCGCTTCATGGGCTGCTTTGGCAGCGGCGGCGTTCATGTGACGTTCTCCTCTCGATGCGACCCGCAATGAATTCCAGGTTTACGGTTTGGGCGCGCCGAGGATCTCGATCTGCGCGATGTGCTCCACGTGCCGGACGAATCTATATTTGTTTTCCTGGCCGTCCATTTTCGGACCCGCGCCCCGGCCGAGCGGCTGGATCTTGGCGACGAGCATCGACGGCCCTTCGGCGGCCAGGAAGGCGTCCATTTCCGAGCGCAGGAAAGCTCGATCGCGCAAGGTGCGCACGCTCTCCACGCCCGATGCTTTGGCGATGCCGGCAATGCTGGTTCCAGTCGCAGTTTGACTTTTCGGGCCGCCGCGGCTGCCGAAGAGCCGCTCGTTGTCGAAGACCAGAACGTAAAGATTTTTCGGCTGGCGCGTGCCGATCACCGGCAAAATGCTCGGCGCGAGCAGCAGGCTGCCGTCGGTATCGAAAGCAAATACCCTGCACTGAGGCAGAGCGGTCGCGAGACCCAGAGCCACCTGGCTGACCATGCCCATGCCGACGAGATACAAATTTCCCGGGCGATCGAGCACCTGGTAGGTGTCCGCCGTGGTGCCGGCGAGGGCGCTGACGATCAGATCCGTCTCTTGCAGAGCGGGTTTGAGCGCGGCCAAGATTTCTTGTCGTTGGGGCTTTGAACTATCGTTGCCCATGGACGGCACCTCGTTTCGACGCCATGCGCTCGGCCATTGCTACCTGCCCTCGGCAAGCTCGCGGGGGATGGAAAAATCGGCGAGCTTATCAATATTCGCAAGCTTGCCCTCGAAAGGCGTTCCTAAAAGAGTATTCTCGATCGCTTTTTGCGAAGGGATGCCGTTGCGCGTCGCATATTGCGTCACCAATCCATAGATGTGATCGACGACATCGGCCTCCGACACGCGCAGGCGCTTGGCGATCAGGCTTTTCACTGCCGCGCTCTGAGCATACATGAAATCCAACGAACGGAGCAGCGCGCGCACCACGCGCTTGACCTCGTCGCGGTTTTGCTCGAGCTTCTTCTGGCTGACGCCGGCGCCCGCCAGCAGCGTTTCGAGATAATCGCCCAGCGGCAGAAGCGTATGACCGCCGGCCTTGTACGCGAAAAAATTCGCCGGCACCTGCGACACGATGGCCGCCAGCGTGCCGTTTTGCAAACCCGCAATTCTCGCAGCGTCTTCGCCCACCGCCAGCATCTTGATCTGCTTGTCGGGATCGATGCCGTTGGCCTTGAGCCCGAATCGCAGCGCGTACTCGGTGGAAGCGCCGTAGCGGCTGATGCCGATGGTTTTGCCCTTCAAATCGGCGAGAGATTTGATGTCGCGGCGGGCGATCAATTCGAAGAAGGTGCGGTTATAAATTCCCGCCACCGTGACGAGAGGGGCGCCGGCGGCGCCGGCGCGCAGAACGCTCGATACGCTTTGGTTGTAGTCGACGTCTCCGGTGAGCAATCCTTTGACCGCCACGTCCGAGCGCATCACCACGTATTGCGCCGCGAGGCCTTCCTTTTCGAAGAATTTCTTCTCGACGGCGACGAGAAAGGGAACGCTGGTCAAAGTCATCGACGAGGTGGCGATGACGATGTCCCTGGCGTGAAGCGGGCGCGCTGACCACGCCCACAGAGCTAAGCCAACCGTGGCGATGCTCCAGACGCTGCGGTTCACTGGACGCCTTCTCTCTGCATCCGGTCGGTAAATTGAGTGGTGATGAAAGACTCGAGGTTCATTTTTTTCACTTCCGGGTCGGTCTGGGCGAGAAAATCTCGGACCACCCGGATGCCGGCTGCCGGCGGCGTCGGAATGTCCTTCAGCACCCGGGCGTTCATGCGCCAGGTCTCTTCCAGCGCCTCGCGATCGTTGAGCCTCATGAACTGGGCGATGGCGCCGAGCGCCTGTTCCTTGTCGCTCTTGTAAATCCGGATCGCTCTGGCGACCGCGCGCAGCACGCCGTAAATTTCTTTAGGTTGGCGCTCGAGGGTGGATTGCATGACCACGAAAGCGCCCGACGAAGAGGGGAAACCGAGCTCGCCGAGATCGGCGAGCTCGCGCAACCCTGCCTTGCGCGCGACCAGAGTCAGCGGCGGCACGACGAACGTCGATTGCACGTGACCGTTCTGCAGCGCGGCAAAGCGCGCGGTCTGCGCGCCGATCTGCAGCAGCGTGACGTCTTTCTGCGCCTGCAGGCCGAACATCTCCAGCACTTTGCGCGCGCGAAAATCGCTGTAGTCGCCGAGCCGGTCGATGGCCAGGCGGGTTCCCTTCAGGTCGGCGGGAGTCTTGATGCTCGCGGCGGCGACGAAGCCCGCCACTTCTTTATCGGTGATGCCGCCGACAAAGCGCAGGTCCGAGCCGTGGGCGGCGGCGCGGATCGGGCTGGCCGCCGCGACGATCGCCATGCGAATGTCGCCGGAGATCAGCGCCTGAGAAACCTGCGGCCCGCCGATGTAGACAAACGTCGGCTTGATCCCTTCCTGCTCCAAAAATTTGTGCTTTTCGATCAGGCTGATGAACGCGTAAGTGCCGCCGCGCGACACGTAGCCGATGGGAAAGTCGACCTGGGCGGCGGCGGGGAACGCCGCGCCGGCGAGAAAGAAGCTCGCCGAGGCGAGGAGAAAGACAATTTTCCGAAGCATCGTTTGCAGATTGCTTGGCATCGACAAAGATTCGCGCATCGGCTGGCCTCGACTGCGCCGGGGATTTAAAAATGCGCGGGCCGGGTCAAAAGCCCAAGCCGCGCTGCGATGCCAGGAGGATTATCAGATCGGGCGGGAATTTGTCGATGGCGCGCGGCTAAAAAAAGCCGCGCGCTTTCTCATCGGCGCCGGTCGCGCTGCTCACCGAGCGCAACCGGCGCCGGCAACTCAGGGCTTCGGTGCGGCGATTTCCTTTTCCTTGATCGGGTCCTTGGGCGCCGAGCTGTAGTTGGTGTTGCGGGTGATGCCGAGGCGCTGCATTTTCGAGAGCAGGGTGGTGCGCTTCAAGCCCAGGCGGGCGGCGGCGCCGTTGCGTCCGCCGATCACCGCGCCGGACTCCTCCAGCGCCTGGAGAATGCGTTCGCGCTCGACCTCTTCCAGCGTTCCGGCGGCCGAAGCGGCCGGGTTCGGCCGGGTCAAATCCCGGGTCTGGATCTGCAGCGTGCTGCCGCGGGTCAGGATCACCGCCCGCTCGATCAGATTTTGCAGCTCGCGTATATTGCCCGGCCAGGAATAGGCGCCGAGCGCGTTCATGGCTTCCTCGGGTATCGAGTCGATGCGCTTGATCATGCGCTGAGCGTATTTGTCGACGTAGTGGCGCACCAGCAGCGGAATATCTCCGGCGCGCTCGCGCAGCGGCGGAATGCGGATCGGAAAAACGTTCAGGCGAAAATAGAGATCCTCGCGAAACTGCCTGTCGGCGACCATTTGCGCCAGGTCGCGGTTGGTGGCGGCGATCAGACGCACATCCACGCGGATCGTGCGCCCGCTGCCCAGGCGCTCGAACTCCTGCTCCTGCAACACGCGCAGCAGCTTCGGCTGCAGCTCGAGCGGGATGTCGCCGACCTCGTCGAGAAACAGGGTGCCGCCGTTGGCGAGCTCGAAGCGGCCGATCTTTTGCGCCACCGCGCCGGTAAAGGCGCCCTTCTCGTGGCCGAAGAGCTCGCTTTCGAGCAGGCCCGACGGAATCGCGGCGCAGTTGAGCTTGACGAAGGGCCGATTGGCGCGGGCGCTCGAGTTGAGGATCGCGCGCGCGATCAATTCCTTGCCCGTACCGGTTTCGCCGAGGAGCAGCACCGTCGATTCGGTCGGACCGACCACTTCGACCTGGCTCAGGACATTCTTCAGCGCCGGGCTCGCGCCGACGATCTCGGCGAATTTCCCCGCGGGGCCGGCCTTGGGCCGGGGCGCGCGCTGATCGCGGCCGAGCCCCTGTTGAATCGCCTCGAGCAGATCCTCGTCATGGAAAGGCTTGGTGAGAAATTCCAGCGCGCCGGCTTTGATCGCGCGCACCGAGGTCGGAATATCGCCGTGGCCGGTGAGAAAGATGATCGGGATGTGAATATCCGCCTTGACCAGCTCCTGCTGCAAGTCGAGACCGCTCAGGCCGGGAAGCTGCACGTCGAGGACCAGGCAGCTCGGCGCGTCGCTCTGCGGATGGGCGAGAAACTCCCGCGCCGTGGCGAAGGTCTCGACGCGCCATCCCGCCGAGCGGATCAGACTGCTCAGTGCCTCGCGCACCGAGGCATCATCGTCGACGACATAAACCAGCGGACTAGTGTCGTTCATCGCAGCACCGTCTTTCGTTTTAAGCAACGGCCTGGCGAAGCGGCAGGCTCGCTCGCGCTTGGCCCGGCCGTCGGGTGTTTTTTTGTTACGCTATTCCTTGTGCGACTTCCCGCCGCGGCCGTTGGACTGCACCGCGGTTTCGATCGCTTTCAATAACGCTTCTTCGCTGAACGGCTTGAACAGATACTCCACCGCGCCGGCGGCGAGGGCCTGGGCGCGGGTTTCTTCGTCGCCGTGCGCGGTGATGAAAATCACCGGCACCGGGGTGCCGTCGCACACCAGGCGGCGCTGCAGCTCGAGGCCGTTCATCCCCGGCATGCGCACATCGAGGATCAGACAGTCGGCATCGCAGCGGCGCTCCCAGCCGAGAAATTCTTCGGCCGATGCGAACGTCGCGATCTTGAAACCGACCGAACGGATCAGGCCGCTGAGCGATTCGCGCACCGAATCGTCGTCATCGACCACGGTTATGAGCGGGGCGTTCGACATAGGATTCCGATCCACGATTTCAAATTAACAACAAGCGGCGCGACAATCTATTATACTTTGGTATAGGCGGCCCTCAGCCCTTGGGATTTTTGAGCCGCTCGAACATCCGCACCAGCTCCGCCAGCGACTGCGCCTGCATCTTTTGCATGACCTGGCCGCGATGCACCTTGACCGTGATCTCGCTCGTACCGAGCTCGGCGGCAATCTGCTTGTTGAGCATGCCGGCGGCGACCCGCTCCAGCACCTCGCGCTCGCGCGGCGTGAGCGACTGGTGGCGGCGGCGGAGCTCGGCGCTTTGCGCCTGGCGCCGGCGCGCGGCGCGGTCGCGGCGCAGAGCCTGCTCGATGGCTTCGAGCAACTCGTTATCGGCAAACGGCTTGGTAAGAAATTCCACCGCGCCGGCTTTCATCGCTTTGACCGAAGTGGGCACGTCGCCGTGGCCGGTGATGAAAACGATCGGGATCGCGATGTTGACCTCGGCCATGCGCTGCTGCAGGTCGAGGCCGCTCAAGCCGGGGAGGCGCACGTCGAGCACGAGACAGCTCGGCTGGTCGGCGCGCGAACGGGCGAGAAATTCCCGCGCCGAGGCGAAGGTTTCCACGTTCCACCCCGCCGCGCGCAGCAGGCCGCTCAGCGCTTCGCGCATCGAGGCGTCATCATCGACGACAAACACGACGGCTTTAGGCTCGCCCATGAATTCCTCTACGAGGCCGCCGGCAAGGTAAATTGAAATATCGCTCCCGGCGCCGCGCCGTTGGGCTCGGCCCAGAGCCGCCCGCCGTGGTTCTCGACGATCGAGCGGCTGATTGCGAGGCCCATGCCCATGCCTTTGGGTTTGGTGGTGAAAAAGGCGCGGAACAGATGATCGAGAGTGTCGGGTTGAAGTCCGATGCCCGAGTCTTGCACGGCGACCAGCACCTTGTCGATATCGACGCGCCGGGTTCGGATCGTCAGCTCGCGCGCCCGGCCGGCCACCGCGCTCATCGCCTCCGCGCCGTTCAGCACCAGATTCAAGATCACCTGCTGGAGCTGCACCCGGTCGCCGATCACGCGCGGCAGATCGGCCGCCAGCTCGAGCCGCACCGCGGCGCCGTTTTTTTCGAGCTCGCTTCGGGTCAGGCCGACGGTTTCTCTGACCACCTCGTTCACGTCCAGAGCGGTTTTCTCGGCGCCGCTTTTTTTGACCAGAGCGCGAATCCTCCCGATCACCTCGCTGGCCCGGTTGCCGTCGCGGACGATACGCTCGATGGCCTGGCGCGCCTCGTCGAGATTGGGCGCCGCGCCGCCGATCCAGCGCAGGCAGGCGTTGGCGTTGGTGACCACGGCGGCGAGCGGCTGATTGACTTCGTGGGCGATCGAAGCGGCGAGCTCGCCCATGGTCATGACCCGGTTCACATGGGTCAGCTCCGCCTGCGCCTCGCGCAGGCTTTCCTCGGCCTTCTTTTTCTCGGTGATGTCGCGGTAGATCGCGTAGATCGCGATCTGTCCGCCGGCGACGGAAACCGGCGCGGCGACAAACGAGACCTGCACGGTCGTGCCGTCCTTGCGCCGGCGCACGGTTTCCGCTTCCACACGCTCGCCGCGCGCCAAAAGCTCGCCGTACTTCCTGCTCTGCGGCCGCAGCTCGTCGGGAGTGATCAGCTCCGCGGAGGCGCGGCCGATGGCTTCCTCTGCGCTGTATCCGAAGATACGGGTGAATTCCTGATTGACCCGGATGATCTTGTAGCTCACGTCGCGCAGCACGATCGCTTCCGGCGCCAGATCGAACAGCTCGTCGAGGTAGGCGGTTTGCTTCTCCAGCTCCTGCTGGGCGCGGGCGCGCTCCTGGCGCGTGCGCAGCGCGGTAACGCCGTAGGCCAGATTGTCGGCCAGCTCGCTGAATTGTCCGACGGTGCGCTCGTTGAACGCGTTCGGCTCCTGCGCGTAAAGCGTCAGCGCGCCGAAAGTCTCGCCGTCGCGCCGGAGCGGCAGCGACAGATTGGAGCAGTAGCCGCGCGCGAGCGCCTGGTCGCGCCAGGGCGCGAAGCTCGGGTCGGTGCGGATGTCCCGGGTCCAGGTGACGCGGCCGGTGCGGATCGCCGTGCCGGTGGGACCCTGGCCGCGGTCGCCGTCCGCCCAGGTCGCTCGGATGCTTTCCACGTAACCTTCGTCGTGACCCGCGCGCGCCATCGGTGCGATGGTTTTGCCGTCGTCGAGCTGGCGATAACCGACCCACGCCATGCGCAGGCCGCCGACCTCCACCAGAATCCGGCAGACCGCTTCGAGGAGCTGGCGTTCCTCGGCCGCATGAATCAGCGCCTGATTGCACTGATAGAGCGTCTGCAGGGTTCGGTTGAGCCGCGCCAGATTGTCTTCGATCTGCTTGCGCTCGGTGATGTCGAGTATGGCGCCGATCAGTTTTACCACCGCGCCGTCCGCGCCGCGGATCGCTTCGCCCATGCTCTGCACGAAGCGCACCGCGCCGTCGGCGCGCACGATGCGGCATTCGAGATTGTAAATCTCGCCCTCGCGCACAGCGCGCTCGTAGCGCTCTTCGGCGTAGGCGCGGTCCTCCGGATGAATCACGCGCTCGACAAATTCGCGGCGCGACAGGGTTGCGCGCGCCGGGTCCAGTCCCAGGATATGAAACACCTCGTCGGACCAGCGCGTCTGGCCTGTCGGCACGTCCACTTCGAAACTTCCCAGGCGCGCCACCGCCTGGGCGTGCTTGAGCCGCGCCTCGCTCGACAGCAGCGCCTCCTCGGCGCTCTTGCGCTCGGCGTTCTCGGCGCGCAGCTCGCGGTTCGTGCGCTCGAGCTCCTCGGTGCGCTCGCGGACTTTCAATTCCAGTTGATCGCGCGCTTCGCGGAGCGAGTCTTCGGTGCGTCTTTGCTTGCCGCTCAGCCAGGCGATCGAAACCGCCGAGAGGACGAACACGGCCAGGCGCGGCACGTTTTCAGCGCTCGGCTTCAGCGCATTGAGGGGAAGCGTCGGATGAAAATCGATCAACGCGACCGAGAGCAAAGCGGCCAGCGTGCCCGGGCCGACGCCGCCGTACCAGCTGCTAAGAACGATGGCGCAAAAAAACAACGAGTTGGGGATCGGATCGAAGTAAACCCGGAGCAATTGCCGAAGGGCGAGCGCGGCGGCAACGGACAAAGGCGCAAGCCCGTAGCGCAAAAGGCCAGGCGCGGCGCGCGGCGTCCATGTGTCAAACTTCGACATCGCTTATCGTTTCGCCCCTCTCGCGGCGTCAGGGCCATCGCTGGAACTCCGTCCTGGAGAGTTAGGGCTTCCTCACGCTGCCCTCCACAGGTGGCGCATAGAATGGTAACAAAGGGGCCTGTCGCGAATCTATTATACCTTGGTATAGGGCCAGGGCCGCGCTCCGGCGAGCGTTTTCTTGCGGGCGCAGACTTGGGCCGCTGTGGCTGACTGTCGCGCGGCGCGCAGCAGATTTTCGACCAGGATGGCGATGCAGCCGAGAAACCACACCGGCCCGGCCCATTCGTACTTGAGCAGCTCAAAGCGCGGCGCGATGCCCGCGACCGCGACCCAGGCGAGCAGTCCCGCCGCCAGGCTGCCGTCGTCGATAAAAAGTCCGACCATGCGGCGCAGCGCGCCGGATTGGCGCGCGTAGGTTTGGGCTTCGTCGTGAAGCGCGATCAAGCCGGCGGCGCGCAGGATCGCCTTGCGCAGCCAGCGCATGCCGAACAGCACCAGCAGCACGCCGACGCCGAGCTGAAGCCGCGCCATCGGCACTGCGCCGAGCGCGGGACCGAGCGCGCAGATCAGAGCGGCGAGAAAGGCGGCGCCCGCGCCGGCGCCGAGCAGCGCCGAGCGCCAGCCGCGCACCGTGGCGACGGCAAGCACGACCGTCAGCGCTTCGATGCATTCCACCAGAGAGCCGAGAAAGGCGGCCGCCATGGGCGGGCCCACACGGGTCCATTCGAGCGCAATCATGTCAACGCAGCCTTTGCAAAATGAAAAACCTCGCGGCGCCGATCCGGCCGCAACTGCCGATCGGTCTGATGCCGCGGCGAAACCTCAAAGAATCGTTTTTTTATCATCGGTCAGCCACCGGCGCAGCCCGCGAGGAGGAGCGTGTTGCCCCCTCCTCGCAAGCGGTGCGGTCAACGTTTAGTCTTCGTACTCCTGCGCCCAGCGGCGCTGATAGTCCTGAAGCTGCTGTTGGACCTGATCTTCGCTGGTCGGCTGCTCGCTGCACGGACCGTAGAAATCAACGATGTCTCCGGTACCGTTCTTCAGCGCGGGATTGTCGCTGGCCAGAGTTCTTGCCTGCATGGCAGGAAACTGCATGTGACAATAGCTGCCGGCGGCGAGATCGTCCTTGGCGACGATGCCCTCCTGCGCGCTCGCGGCCCCAACCACCATCAGACTGCCGGCGAGAAACAGCACTGAGAAAAACATGTTTGCGGTTTTCATTTGGTTCACCTCCCTTCTTGTCATCCTGCCAGGGGACTACCGCAAGCGCAGTGCCAAGCCGCTGTTAATTTGCCGATTCGCGGAGAAGTCGCTTTAATCCGCAGCGTTGCGATGGCGCGGCGACAAAAGCGCGGCGCGCTCACGCAGGTTCGGTGACGGTGCGGCGACAGGCGTCTAAATTTCGGCCGGCATGGGGGCACGCGGCCAGCGAAACCGCGGGGCGCCCGCGCATGTGTCCGGATAATTTTCTTCACGGTAAAAAGCTGCGCGGAGTCTTGCTGCGCCGCTCAGAGCTGGGGCAGGTCCTTGACGTTCCAGCCGCCGCCCAGCGCTTTCACCAGCAGCACGCTGGCGTCCATGCGCCGGCGCAGGATATCGACCTGGTTGCGCTGATTCGCCAGCGCCACGGTCTGCGCGGTAATGACCTGCAAGTAGTTGTCGACGCCGCCTTTGTATCGGTTGGTGAAAAGCTGCAGGGATTCCAGCGCCGAGACCACCGCGCGTTTCTGCTGCGCGGTTTCCTGTTCGAGAATGCGCAGCGCGGCGAGGTTGTCCTCGACTTGCTGAAAGGCGTCCAGCGTCGCCTGGCGGTAGCTCGCCACGGTCGCGTCATAGTTGGCGAGCGCGGCCGCGGAGGCGGCGCGCCGCCGCCCGCCATCGAAAATCGTTTGCGCCAAAGAGCTTCCGACCGCCCACAAAAAGCTTTGCCAGCCGCCCAAATTCCGGATCGAGCTGCTTTCGAAGCCGAGCAGGGCATCGAGAGTCACCGTCGGGAAATAGGCCGCCTTGGCGATGCCGATCTGTTCGTTGGCTTCGGCCACGCGCCGCTCCGCCGCAGCGATGTCGGGTCGTCGTTCCAGGAGCTTGGAGGGAATGCCTGCGGGAATATCGGGCGGCTGGAGATCCAGCGGCGCCGGAGGCAAGCTGAACTCCGCGGGAGGCTTGCCGATCAGGACGGCGATGGCATGCTCGAATTGCGCGCGCTGAACGGCAATATCGGTGGCCTGCACTTGCGTCGTTTCCAGTTGCGTCTGCGCCTGGGCGACATCCGATTTTGGCGCGGCGCCGCCGGCGAAGCGATTAATCGTGAGCTGCAGGGCTTCCTTGAAGGCTTGCACCGTGTCATTGAGCAGCCGTTGTTGCGCATCGGCGCTGCGCAGCTCGAAGTAATCGAGCGCCAGCTCCGCCTGAAGACTCAACCGCGCGGTTTCCAGGTCAGCGGCGCTTGCCTGAGCCTCCTCGCGGGCGGCGGTCACGCTGCGGCGGATGCGGCCCCACAGGTCGATCTCGTAGGAGACATCGCCGGTCAAAAGAAAATCGCCGGCGGAGGCGCCGCTCGCCGACGACGATGCAAAGGGTCTTTTCGTCGAATCACGCACGGAGCTGGCGCTCGCTCCGGCCGTGACCGTGGGAAACAAGCCGGCGCGAAAGAATCCGATCAGGGCGCGCGCCTGGCGAAAATGCGCCTCGGCCACTTTGAGGTTCTGGTTCGCTGTGTTGACTTGTTCCTCGAGGGCATTCAACTGCGGATCGCCGAAGATCTCCCACCACTTGCCGCGGGGTAGATTGTCGCGCGGCTGGGCGCGCTTCCACCCCTGGTCCTCCTTGTATGCGGGAGTCATCGGCACCGACGGCTTGCGGTAATCCGGGCCGACCATGCAGCCGGCGCAGAAGAGCATCACCAAGATGTTGAGAATGGCGCGAAACGATTTCATTGCGCGGCCGTCGGCGCGGGCGGAGTCGTCACCCGCACCGGCGTCCCGTCGATGAGCGAATCGCTGGGGTTGACGATGACCGCGTCGTCCGGCTGCAGGCCGGACACGACTTCCACGCTGTTGCCGTAATCGCGCCCGATGGTGATCGGCACGAGCCTGGCGCGGCCGTCGCGCACCACGCCGACGCGCAAGCCCTCGGAGCGAAACAGCAGCGTGTTGGCCGGAATCGAGACCGAGTTGACGGATTGCGGCAGCTTGAGATGAACCAGCACGTAGGCTCCGGGCAGGAGCTGGCCGCTGCGATTGTCCACGTCCACTTCGACCCGCAGCGTTCGCGATGCCGGATCGATGGAGCTCGAGTTGCGCGCGATCTTGCCCTCAAAAACCTTGCCGGGAAATTCATCCAGAGTCAGAGTCGCGGCGGCGCCGGCCTGAATCGCCTGGGAGTAGACTTGCGGCACCGCGACAAAAACGCGCAGGGTCTGGATAGCGGCCAGGTGGAAGAGCTCTTGCGCCGGCGTGCTCGCTCCCGAATTGATCAGCGCGCCGATGTCGACGTTGCGCGCCGTGATCACGCCGTCGAAAGGCGCATAGATTTTCTGGAATCCCTGCAATTCCTCGAGCCGGCGCACGTTGGACTGGTTGGAAGCCACCGTCGCTTTCATCGCGTTGAACGTGCTCACCGCCACGTCGGTTTCCTGCTTCGACACCGAATTGGTTTTCCACAGCGCTTCCCAGCGCTCGGCGGTAATTTCCGCCTGGCGCAGATTGGCCTCGGCGGTTTTCAAGTCGGCGCGCGCTTGTTGCAGCTGCTGGTCGATTTCGGGCGTCTCGATGACGGCGAGCAACTGGCCTTTTTTGACCCGCGCGCCGATGTCGGCGTACCAGCTTTTGACGTAGCCGTTGGTGCGCGCAAAGATCGGTGCGTCGGTAAACGCCTGAGTATTGCCGGGCAGGACGATTTCGCTGTTGGCGGCGCCCGACTGCGGGTGAACCACGTTGACGGTGGGCACCGCGGCGGCCGCCGTGGCTTCTTGCAAATCGGCCTCGGCTTTTTTGCGGCTGATGAAGCCGAAGCCGATCAGCACTGCAAAGAGCACCGCCAGCGCGGCGGGGATTGCGTATCGGCGCGCTGCGGCGGTCCGCTTGACTGCCTCCGTCGTATCTTTGAGTTGACTGTCGGCGGTGATTTTTTCTTCGCTTGCCATCACAGCTTGCTCCTTGAACGATCGCGCCTGGTGATTTTTTTTACCGATGGGCCGATGGCGCGGCGCCGCGCCGGCGGTGAAAAATGCCGAACACCGCGGGGACGAAAATCAGCGTGGCCACCGTCGCCAGCAACAGACCGCCGATGACCGCGCGCCCGAGCGGCGCATTCTGCTCGCCGCCTTCGCCCAAACCCAGCGCCATCGGAATCATGCCGATGATCATTGCCAGCGCGGTCATGAGCACGGGGCGAAAGCGCGTAAAGCCCGCTTCCACGGCCGCCTGGAGCGGGTTGCCGTGCTCGGCCAATCGTTCTTTGGCAAAGGACACGATCAGAATGCTGTTGGCCGTCGCCACGCCCATGCACATGATCGCTCCCATCAGCGCCGGCACGCTGAGAGTGGTGTGCGTGACGAACAGGAAAATGATGATGCCCGCCAGCGCGGCCGGGAGCGCGGTGATGATGATGAAAGGATCGAGCCAGGACTGAAAATTGACCACGATCAGCAGATAGACCAGAACCACCGCGAAGCCGAGGCCGGCCACCAGACCGAGATAGGAGGTATGCATGGTTTGAAGCTGGCCGCGGACGGTAATAAAGCTGCCGCGCGGCAAGAGCTTGCGGTTGGCATCGACGATGCGCGTGATTTCCCGTCCAACCGCGCCGAGGTCGCGGCCCTGCACCGAAGCGTAGACATCGACCACGCGGCGAATATTGTAGTGGTTGATCACCGCCATCTCGCTCGACCGGGTGATCGAGGCGACGTCGGCGAGAATTTCCGGGCGAGTCATTGCCGCCGCCGTGATCGGCATATTCTGCAAATCCTGGAGCGACTGGATCCGATATTGCGGCGCCTGGGTCGCCAGGTTGTAAGTGACGCCGTTTTGCCAATTCAAAAAGAAAGTGGGCGTGGTCTGAAAGCTCCCGCTGAGCGACACCAGCAGACTGCCGGAAACGTCGCGCTGGGTGAACCCGCCGCCGGCCGCCTTGGTGCGGTCGATATCGATGTTGAAAGTCGGATAGTCGAAATCCTGCTGGATGCGCGGATCGGCGATGCCCGGCACCTGGCGCATCTCGCTCAGGATCTTGTCGGCGATGCGCCGGTTGGACTGGATGTCGGCGCCTTCGATTTGAATATCGATGGGCGCGGGGAGACCGAAGTTCAGGATCTGCGTGACCATGTCCGCCGGCAGGAAATAGAACGTGATGCCGGGAAATTCGCGGGGCAGAGTCGCGCGCAGCTTGCGGACATAATCCGCGGTGGGGCCGTGGGTTTCCTTTAGCGAAACCAGAATGTCCGCGTCGCCCGCGCCGATCAGTCCCGAGGTGTTATGCAAAAAATTGATGGTGCTGTAGGGAATCCCGATATTGTCGAGAATGCCGTTCATCTCTGCGGCCGGAATGGCGCGGCGGATGGAGTTTTCGACCAGATCGGCGAGCCGCGCGGTTTCTTCGATGCGCGTGCCGGTCTTGGCGCGCATGTGGAGAATGAACTGGCCGCTGTCGGTGTCGGGGAAAAAGTTTTCACCCAGCCAGGGCGCCAGGCCCCAGGCGAGCAGACAAAACAGCAAAAACACCGGAACGAAAACATAGCGGCGCTCGACCAAACCCGCGAGCAGGCGGTGATAGCGCCCGCGAAAATTCTCGAAACCGCGCTCGAAGGCTCGCTCAAAGCGCGTAAACGGATTGCGCGGGGGAGCGGCGCGATGCTCTTTTGCGCGCAGCAGGTACATGGCCAGAGTCGGCACCAGCGTGCGCGACAGGACGTAGGAGGCGAGCATCGCGAACACCACCGATTCGGCCAGCGGCACGAACAGATAGCGCGCCACGCCGCTCAAAAAGAACATGGGCAGAAACACGATGCAGATGCACAAAGTCGAGACGAACGCCGGCACGGCGATCTGCGCCGCGCCCTGCAGGATGCCTTCGTTCAATTCGTGGCCCTGTTCGAGGTGGCGCTCGATGTTTTCAATGGTCACCGTGGCGTCGTCCACCAGGATGCCGACGGCGAGCGCCAGACCGCCGAGCGTCATGATGTTGATGGTTTCGCCGAGAAAGCTGAGGGCGATCACCGAGGTCAGAATCGACAGCGGGATGGAGACGGCGATGATCAGGGTGCTGCGCCAGCTGCCCAGGAAGATCAGGATCATCAAACCCGTGAGACCGGCGGCGATGACGGCTTCGCGGATCACGCCGCTGACCGCCGCGCGCACGAAAATCGATTGATCGGCGATGGGCTGGATCTTCAGCTCCGGCGGCAGGGTGGCCGCGACCCGCGGCAGCAGCGCGCGGATGCCGTTGACGACGTCGAGCGTCGAGGCCGTGCCCGCTTTGAGCACGGTGACGATCACTCCGCGCAGGCCATCGTGGCGGACGATGTTGGTCTGGGGCGAAAAGCCGCTGCGCACGTGCGCCACGTCGCGCAAATAGATCGTCGAGTTGCCCACGACCTTGATCGGCAGATCGTTCAAGGCCTCCACGGTGCGCGGCGCCGCGTTGACTTTGAAGTCGTACTCGAACTGGCCGATCTTGGCGGTGCCGGACGGCAGGACGAGATTCTGCAGATTGACCGCGCTGACCACGTCGGTGGCCGACAGTCCCTTCGATTGCAGCAGCGCCGGATTCAAATCGATCATCACCTGGGATTGCTTGCCGCCGTAGGGATAGGGCACCGATGCGCCCGGCACGGTGACCAGCTGAGTGCGCAGGAAATTCAAACCCAGGTCGTTTAACTGCTGCTCGGAAAGCCCTTCGCCGGAGAGCGCGAGCTGGATAATCGGCACGCTCGAGGCGCTGAAGTTGAGAATGATCGGCGGTTGGGCGCCGGCCGGAAATTGGCGCAAAATAAATTGCGAGACCGCGGTGATCTGCGCGTTGGCGGTGTCCAGGCTGGCGTTGGGCTGGAGAAAAATCTTGATCAGCGCCTGGCCGTTGATGGTGGTCGATTCGATATGCTCGATGTTGTCCACCGTGGTGGTCAAAACGCGCTCGTACACCGTGGTGAAGCGGCCTTCCATCTCTTCGGGGTTCAAGCCGGTAAATTGCCACGCGACCGCGACCACCGGGATATTGATGTTGGGAAAAATATCCGTCGGCGTGCGCAGGATCACGACCGGACTGGCGAGCAAGATCAGCAGCGCGAGCACGATAAAAGTATAGGGACGGGTGAGTGCGACTCGGACGATCCACATAACAAAACCGCTTCAGGATTCTGGCTTCGACAAACGGGAGAGAAAACCGGCCGCAGATGGTTTTCCTGAAAGCTTCCTTTGCAATCGGTAATCGACGTGAATGGCAAGCGATGTGCCAACGGCGGCCCTGCCGCTCGGCGGGCGTTAATCAACGAAATTGAGCGAGTTGCGCGGCGGGCCTTGGCGGATGGACGCCACGCTGCCGACAGATGCCGAAATAAGGGCAACACTTCGGCACGGCGGCGGTGGCGGTTGCGCGCGCGGGAAAGTTACGACGGCGAGAAAACGCCGCGCTGCTCTTTCGGTCCGATGGGAATCGAGCGCGTCCTACATCTTTGGTTTGAGTTGGCGCAGGTACGCGACCAGCTCGCGGATTTGATCGGAATTCAAGCTTCCCTTGAACGGCGGCATGTTATTTTTGCCGTTGGCGATGACATCGGCCAGCTCTGCATCCGTTTGGCTTTGCACCGGCGCGGAGTCGAGCGCGGGGATCTGCATGCTCTGGCCAGCGGGAGTCTGGCCGCTGCCGTCGGCGCCGTGGCACAGGGCGCAACTCGATTGGAACGTCGCCGCCGCGGGCTCGGCGCCGCGCGCCTCGGCCGCGCCGAGGGCCGTGGCCGCGATCAAAAAACTGCCGAGCGCGAAAAATTTATTGCGCGCCATGGTGAACCCTCCGTGGCGTTTTTCCGAAACCGCAGTAAAGCGCGAATCGCTTCATGGGAGCCGGGTGTTTTTCGCCGGCAGCTCGCGAATGCGCTTGCCGGTCGCGGCGAAGACCACGTTGCAAAACGCCGCCACGAAGGGCGGCACCGCGGGCTCGCCGCCCCCCGCCGGCGGCGCGCTCAGAATGTGTACTGAAGCGCGCCGTAGAAGAAGTTACTGTTGCGATCGGGGCCGGTCTTGTCGATGAACCCGCCGCTGGCGAAAAAGCTGTAGCCCGCGTAGCCCTGCAGGTGGCGGGTAAAATTATAGGTCGCGAGCAGATCGGTTTCGGCGCCGATGTAGCGCGCGCGGCTGGCCGCGCCGGCGCGCAGCACGCCGCCGGATTTGTTGTAGACGGCGTCGCGATCCGAGGCGCGCCAGAAAAGATACTGCTGCAGCGACAGGGTCAGATCGCGCACGGGAACCAACGACACGCCGGCGCTCGGGCTGATAATATTCTGCCGGCCGATAAAATCGATGTAGCCGAGATAGGCGTGGCCGTTGGGATAGAGCTGGTTGAAGGTGCCGACCGAGCCGCCGGCCCTGTTATCGCCGCTTGCGTAATCGAATTCAAAATACAGCCGCGGCGTCAATTCTTCGATCGGCAAGGTGTAGCCCAGAACCGATGTGAACATGCCGGCGCGCACGTCGCCGGGGCCGACGTGGCCGAACTGGCCCGCCGCCTCGACTTCGAAATCGAAACCGCTGCGGCCGATTTTACCCGAAGCGCGCGCGCCGATGGTCTGGCGCTCTTCCCGACCCGCGGTGCCGTTGAACGCGACGCCCAGATTATCGACGCCCAACCAGTAGAGATCCAGATTCACCGGCAACAGCGGCGCCGGCCCGGTGCCGAAAACGCCGAAGAGCTTGCGCTTGCGGGTCGGCTGATTGAACTCGTATTTATCGACGATCACCGACTGGGCCCAGAACGGCGTGACGCTCCAGTCGGCGATGCGCGCGATCGCCGCGCCGCCGTCGAAGGCGCGCGCGATCTGGGTATAATCGCCGGGCCCGACCAGCCGCTGGGAGCCGAAGATCAGCTCCTGGCGCCCGCCGCGCAGCGTGAGGCTTGCCTCCTTGGCGAAGGGAATCACGATATCCGCGAAGCCGTTCAGAAGATCGGCCTGATCGTAGAAGCCGGGGCTGTTGCGCCCCTGCAGATCGCGGTCGGTGGAAAGCGCGCTCCGGCCCTCGGCAAAGACGCGGAAGTAAGGCGTCACGTGCAGGTCGGCGTTGAGCCGGAAGCGCGAGAGCAGATAGGTGTCCGAGCGTTTCGGCGTCGAAGCGCCGAACTGGAATTGATCGAAGTATTCCAGGCGCGCGCGCGCCTGGCCGCCGAGGCTGAGCCAGACGTTCTGATCGTCGGTGAGCGGAATGTATTTCAAACGATCCCAAAAATCGTCGGTGCGCGTCGTGTCGATGCCGCGCAGCAGCGACCAGTCCTCGTTGAAGCGGCCGAGCGAGCCGATCTGCAGCGCCGGGCGTTTGACTTCCCCGCCGGGCTGGCTCTGAGCCGCCGCCGGAACCGGGGCGCTCAAAGCGCCCAACGCCGCCAGCGCCAGCGCGGCGAGAGCGGCGGCGATGCGGCGCGCCGCCGGATTGAACCGGGCGATCCGGAGAGAAGCAACTGCATCACGGCCAGGCATGACGTTACCTCCCGAGCGAAATTTCAGGTTTTGCGATGCCGCCAAGAAGCAAGCGCCGCTCCCCGCCGCGATGTCACGATGGGTGGAATTTCTCTCGCCGCGGCCGGCGCGGTGCTGGTGACAGTCAAACATTTCGTCCCACCTCCGCCTAGAGGTTTTCGTCCGCGCGCTAATTTTTTTTGAGTCGGGCGAAGCTGTGGAATGCGCCGATCACTCGGACCGCCGGCGGCGCTTCAAGTGAGAGCGCCGATGGCGTGACCGTCCGATTGTCCGGCCAGGCAGGAAACAATCGCCGTGCCAGCGCGTTACACTGGGCTGGGACGAGCTTGCGCGGCGAAAAGATTCAGCGAAACGCGCGCGGCGGCGCCGATTCGACGGGCGAGGGCTGTCGAAATTTTGACCCGGGTCGAAATGACGACGGCGGCAAAGCGCTCGGCGCGCTGTCGGCGGCGCAAATCGCGCCGCCGTTCGTGGCTTGCGGACCGACGCGCAGGGCTCGGCTGCCGCTCGGGGACGGTAGCGCCGCGCGGCGCCGCCGATGCTGCGCGTCAGCCGTGCTTTTGCAAAGTAAACTGAAAAGTCGTGCCGGGACCGTCGTTGGGCGCGGCCCAGATGCGCCCGCCGTGGTTCTCGATGATCGAGCGGCTGATCGCGAGGCCCATGCCCATGCCCTGCGGTTTGGTGGTGTAAAATGCGTCGAACAGCTTTTCCAGGTCCGCTGCGGGGATGCCGATGCCGCAGTCTTTCACGCTGATGCGGATACCGTCGGGCTCGTCGGCGCGCGAGGAGATCAGCAATTCGCGCGGGGTTTCCGAGGGCGCGGCCATCGCCTCCATGCCGTTGATCACGAGGTTGAGAATCACCTGCTGCAACTGCACCCGATCACCGAGAACCGGCGCCAATGCGCGCGCCAGCTCGGTGCGCAGCGCGACCCCGCGTTGGGCCGCCTCCGGGCGGACGAGCACGATGACTTCCTGAACGACCTGGTTGATGTCCAGCGGAATTTTCTCCGGATCGGTTTTTCTGACCAGCGCGCGGATGCGCGCGATGACCTGGCTCGCGCGGTTGGCGTCGCGGATAACGCGCCGCGCGGTTTCCTCAGCCTCGGCGAGGTTGGGCGGCTCGCCGGTGAGCCAGTGCAGGCAGGCGCTGCCGTTGGTGGCGATCGCCGAGAGCGGCTGGTTGACTTCGTGAGCGATGGACGCCGCCAGCTCGCCCATCGTCATGAGCCGGGTGACATGGGCGAGCTCGGCTTGCGCCTTGCGCAAAGCGTCTTCGGCGCGTTTGCGATCGTCGAGATCGTAGAGCAGCCCGTACCAGCGCAGGATCGCGCCGTCGGCGCCGCGCAGCGGCAGGCCGCGGGTGGCGAACCAGCGGTAGGCGCCGTCGCGGCGGCGAAAGCGAAACTCGACTTCGAAGGGGTCGCCCGTCTGCACCGAGTGCAGCCATATTTTCTCCAGCCAGTCGAAGTCATCCGGATGCACGACGCAGCCCCAGTCTTTGATCTCTGCGAAAGTCTTGCCGGTGAATTCCAGGATGCGGCGGTTGACGAACTCGAGCTCGCCGGACCGGCTGCCGCACCACACGTAGCCGGGGATGGTCTCGACGATCAGCTGAAAATTGCGCTCGCTCGCGCGCAGCGCCTCCTCGGCGCGCTTGCGCTCGGTGATGTCCTGGATCGTGCCGAACATGCGGCGCACCCGGCCGGCGTGGTCGCGCACGATGTCGCCCTGGCTGTGGACGAAGCGAATTTCGCCGTCGGGGCGCACGATGCGGTAATCCACGTCGTAGCGCTGGCCGCCGCCCAGCGCTAACGCCACCGCGCGCGCCATGAGCGCGGTATCTTCGGGATGAATCAGCGCGGTCAGCTCGGCCAGTCTCAAGCCGCGCTCCTGCGGGCGCAGGCCGAAGATCCGGTAGGTCTCGTCCGACCAGGTGATCACGTCGGTGTCCGGATCGCGTTCCCAGTAGCCGACGTGAGTGAGCGCCTGGGCCTCTTCGAGCTTGCGCTCGCTTTCGCGCAGATTGCGAAACATCAACAGACTGGTGAGGGCGTCCTCGAGGCGCCGCCCGATTTCCTGAAAAAGCCGCTCTTCCTCCGCGGACCAGATGCGCGCATAGGAGCACTGATGGAGCCCGAGCATGTACGGCGCGCCGATCTTCGGATAAATCGCCATGCCGATCTGCGACTGTATGCCGAAGCGTTGCGCCGCCTCGGCGGGCAGCGGATGATCGGCTCCGGGACCGAATCTCACCGCGCTGCTCGAAGCCCGGATGATGCGAAACACCTGCTCGATTTCCGGGTCCATCGCAAGCTCGAGGCCGAGCGCGAACACGCCGGGAAATTCGGGCCGGGTGTGCTCCATGGCTACTTTCCAGGAGCGCGCCGCCGGATCGCAGGGGTGGACCAGCCACGCGCGGTCGCAAGCGAAGATCGAAAGCAGCGCGTCGAGCACGTCGCTCATCATCTGCTCGAGGTTGCCGCTGGCCTGGATGGCCCGGTTCACCTGATCCATTCTCTCGAGAAACCGCAGGTGTGCCTGGCGTTCCTCCTCGGCGCGCTTGCGCTCGAGGGCGATGCTCGCCAGGTGGGTAATTTGCTCGATGGTATTCAGATCCTGCGCTGTGGGGCTCTTGGGCTCGCGCGAGTAGATCGCGAAGGTGCCGAGCACCTGCTCCTGGGATGAGAAAATCGGCCTCGACCAGCAGGCCCTGAGGCCGTGGGGCAAGGCCAGATCGCGATACTCGGCCCACAGCGGATCGGTTGCGATGTCGGACACGAGGACCGGCTGCCTGAGATACGCGGCGGTGCCGCAGGAACCCGCGGCCGGACCGATCGTGCCGCCGTCGATGGCGTCGGTGTAGCTCCGGGGCAGACTGGGCGCGGCGCCGTGCCGGAGATGGACGCCGTCCGGGTCTAACAATAGAATCGAAGCCAGAGAATCCGCGGCCAACTGTTCGACCAGGCGGCAGAGCGCATCGAGAACCGCCGCGAGGGAAGTCCCGGCGGCGATCATCTCCAGAACGCGCTTTTCGCCCGACAGCAGCGCTTCGGCGCGCTTGCGCTCGCCGCGCTCCTTCGCTTCGCGCAGGGCGCGATGCACGGCGGGAACCATGCGCGACGGCCGGTGCTTTAAAATATAGTCCGTAGCGCCGACCTTCAACGCTTCGATCGCCACTTCCTCGCCCAGCGTTCCCGAAACAAAAATGAACGGCACCTCCGGGCATTTTTGCAGGGCGAGCTCCAGCGCGGAAAAACCGTCGAAGGCCGGCAGGGTGTAATCGGTCAGAATCAGGTCAAAGCCGCCGCGCTCGAGGGAAGCCTCATACCCGGCCCGGGTATCCACGCGCGTGACCTCGCAAACCACGCCGTCGGCCTCGAGCATGGACCGAATGAGATCCGCGTCGGCCGGGTTGTCTTCGAGATGCAGGATGCGCAAAGCGGGAGGCATGGCGCGCTAGACCGGTTTTGAAACCGCCGGGGTCATTTATTTTTGATGCTTCCCGGCGGCGGCTCGTTGATGACCGCCCAGAAAATTCCCAGCTCTTTGATGGCGTTGACGAACTCGTGAAAATCCACCGGCTTGACGACGTAGGCGTTGACGCCGAGCTTGTAGCTCGCCACCATGTCTCTTTCTTCGCGCGAAGAGGTGAGCACGACGACGGGAATCATCTTGAGGTTCGCGTCGGATTTGATTTGCTGCAGCACCTCCAGGCCGTCGACCTTGGGCAGCTTGAGGTCGAGCAGCAGGACCGCCGGGTTGTCGCTGGTGCGCGCCGCAAAACTGCCCCGGCAGTACAGATAGTCCAGCGCCTCCTCGCCGTCATGGGCCACCACCACCTCGTTGGCCAGATTGTATTCGCTCAATGCCGTGAGCGTCAGCTCCACGTCCTTGGGATCGTCTTCGACGATCAAAATGCGCCCCAACTCATTCATCTTTGCTCCTCCTGCGCTCTGGGAACGGAAAAATAGAAAGTTGCGCCGCGGTCCGGCTGACCTTCGGCCCAGACCCTGCCGCCGTGACGATGAATGATGCGCTGCACGGTCGCCAGGCCGATGCCGGTGCCCTCGAACTCTTCGGTCCGGTGCAGGCGCTGGAAGACGCCGAAAAGCTTGTTGGCGTACTTCATGTCGAAGCCGACGCCGTTGTCCCGGATAAAAACCACCGGCGCGCGGTTTTTGTCTGCGATCGAGCCGATCTCGATCTCCGCCTGGGCGCGGGTGCGGGTAAATTTGACGGCGTTGGCAACCAGGTTGACCAGGGCGAGCCGCAGCATCGAGCGGTCGCCGCGCAGGGCGGGCAGCGCGCCGACGCTCCAGCGGATCTGGCGCCCGTCGCATTCGCTTTGAGCCTCGCTCAAGACTTCCTTGACCAGCTGCGCCAGATCGACGCGCGTGGTTTGCGCCTCGGCGCGGCCGATTCTCGAAAAGGCGAGCAGGTCGTCGATCAGCTCGCCCATCTTTTGCGCGGCTTCCAGGATCATCGCCAGGTAGTGGCGGCATTTTTCGTCGAGCAGGGACGAAGCCCGGCGCTGCAGCAACTCCGCGTAACCGGCCATGTGGCGCAGCGGCGCGCGCAGGTCGTGCGAGATGGAATAGGCGAACGCTTCCAATTCTTTGTTGATCGCTTCGAGCTCGGCACTGCGCTTGCCCAGATCTTCGTTGAGCCTGCGAATCTGCCGCTCGGTGCGCTTGCGCTCGGTGATATCGTTGTTGGTCTCCAGAATCGCCGCGGGCCGGTTTTGCTCGTCGCGCCGCAGCGACCAGCGGCTGGCCACGACCACGCGGCTGCCGTCGGCGCGCGTCTTCTCGAGCTCGCCTTCCCAGCGTCCGGCGGCGAGCAGGGCCTCGCGGATCGCTGCCATCGGCATGGGAAAGACCGTCTGCAAAAGCTCAGGCGCGGATTGGCCGATGGCCTCGGTCGCGGTCCAGCCGAACAGCTCCTCGGCGCCGCGATTCCAGTAAGTGATGACGTCGTTCATGTCGCGAACGAAGATGGTGTCATGGGTCAGATCGAGCAGGCTTGCCTGCTGGGTCCGCTCCGCGACTTCCGCCTCGAGGCGGTCGCGCGCCCGGCGCAGCGCCTCTTCGATGCGCCGCCGCCGGGAGCTGAACCAGCCGATGAGAGCGGCGAATAAAACGAAGACGATAAAGTCAATGCGATCCGAGCGGTCGATATAGAAACTGTAAAGCGGATCGGTGAAGAAATAGTTGTAAGTCAGGGCGGAGAGCAACATGGCCAACAGCCCCGGCCCCGTTCCGGTATACCAGACCGATATCGATATGGCGGTCAGAAAAACCGGAAACACCAGGTTGTGGGTTTCCGCGCCGGCGAGAAGCGCCACGCCCAGGGCGAGCGCCACCGTAAGGAGCGCAAAGCCGTAGCGCGCCGCAGCCGATACAAGGCGCTTCGACGGGAATTCACGCGGCGGCATAGGGGGGACCTTTCGATGAATCCCGAATCAATCCAAACGGACAAAAGGAGCAGGGATCACTAAATCATTTCTACCTTTTGCGGCCAAGATCAACCCCCGCGGTCCGGGCGGCGCGGAGTGGAGTACCCGTGATCCAACTGCGCTTCATCGTCGCTCGCGCGATGGCAGAGACAGCCGTAAAGCTCGCCGACGAGCGATCGGGACTGCGCAACTTGAGCCGCGTGGCGCGCGCGGCTGAGCGGCGGCGCGGCGTCGCTGTCGAGCGCGGCGGTTTTGCCGCGTCGGCGAATCGCATTTGTGTTCTTGGCCTTTGGCATTGCTCCTCCCCTGTTGCCTGCGATTGAGGGCCCACCCTCTCGCGAAAGCCCGCAGCCCCGTCGATCCGTGTCGGCACGGCTCCGGCGGATTACGCGATTTCCGGCTGCGGCAAAGAATTTTTTAACGAAAGATCCGCCCGCAGGATGAAGTCCGAATCGTCGATTTCCACCTGGCGGGATTGTGAAGACTGTGAGCAACGGACATGCCAGAGATTTTCGCCGGCGCGGCCGGCAAGCGAGAGGACTAAACATGCGCAATTGCGCGGTGGCGCAGCCGCGGTGTTATCGCGCCGGGCGCCGGGCGGCTGTCGAAATCTCGACACGGTGCGCAGAAAACGGGCGGCGGGTCAGGAAAATTTCAGCAGGGTGAACTGAAAAGTGGCGCCGGGACCGTCGTTGGGCGCGGCCCAGATGCGCCCGCCGTG
>Ga0070741_10002729_pt1 | contig 46274 bp, 46 predicted proteins | sample Coa_R1_4_FD_66440 | JGI IMG/M metagenome (GOLD analysis project Ga0070741, IMG submission 66440) | Surface soil microbial communities from Centralia Pennsylvania, which are recovering from an underground coalmine fire - Coalmine... | ecosystem: Environmental > Terrestrial > Soil > Unclassified ... | reverse complement strand
CTTCGTTTTGCGGTATGCTTATCATGGTTCTGCCTGTGAGCTTGGTTCTGTTTCACACCCTAACCTTGCCTCATTTGGCAGAACTTCTCAAGACCCTCGCCACTTATGGCTAATCACCAGGGAACTGACGGTAAGCCCTTTAACCTATGGCTGGAAATCGTCCAGGTTAATCCACTGCCCGTCTTTCTGGACGGCGATCTGCATGATCGGGTGAATCTCCCAGAGCGTACCGCGCGTCTTGCCCACGTCATCGGGGCGATCAGGATCGAGCACCAGCCAGCCGCTGACGCGCAGGCGTGCACCCGCGTCGGCGAGCGCTTTGAGCCTGTCGAGTGTCCAGCCGCCGTGATTGGCACGGACGCGCGGGGTGACGACAGCGACAAATGCCTTGCCGAGATCGCCCTTGCCTGCGGGGTTCGCCACAAGTGAAAGCTGGATATTCACGTCGCTGCCGGAATTGCAGTTCGAGGCATCCTGGCCCAGCTGCTGCGTCTGGGCGAGCGTCGCCTCCACGACGACGGGCAGCCCCTCCATCTGAGCTACATCATGCTGCGCGCCCGGCGGCCACTGGTCGTGGCTCTTGTGCTCAACGTCCTTCGGCCAGGTCAGCCCAAGCAAGCTGTCGAGCGTCATCGATTGGTACTGGCCTTCGTCGGTGCGGTTGCGGAGCCGATTGAGAGCCGGGTCGCCACCCTGACCTTCGGGCGGGCAGTTGTTGAACGCCCCGACCTGCGGCGGCTGCATGAAGGGTGAGGCAGGCTGTGTCGGGGCTGGCGCAGGTGTGCTGGTTGGGGCCTCCGTCGGCGTGAGGGACGGGGTAGCCGTCGGCGTCTGCGTTGGCGTGCGGGTGGGGGTGCGCGTCGGTCTACGGCGCGTGGGCGTGAGCGACGGTTTGAGGGTGGCCGTTGCCGTTGCAGGTTCAGTCGGCGCGGCGGTTGGGGCCTCCGTTGCCGCCTCGGTTGCGGCTTCAGTGGCGGGTTGAGTGGCAGGCTGTGTGGCGGCTTCGGTAGCAGCAGCCGTTGCCTGTGCCGGAGTGCTTTCCTGTGTCGCTGCTTCGGTGGCGGCAGCAGTGGCAGCTTGCGTGGGACTGGCCGGGACGTTGGTGAACAACTGCGCCGTCGTCAGCAACTGCGGCGAGGCAGGCGGCAGTGTTGACCAGGGCGTTGGGGTGGCCGTTGGCATGCTGGATGCTGTACTGGTCGGCGTGCGAGTCGGTGTAACGGTGCGGGACGCCGTACTGGTTGGCGTACTGGTCAGCGTGATGGTTGGCACGCTGGTCGGGGCCGTAGTGGCCGTAATCACCTTTTCGCCCGCTACAGTGCCTGTCGCTGTAGCAGGCTGTGGAGGAGCAGATGTGGGCGTGTCCGTCGGTGTAAGCGTCGGTGATGGCGTAACGGTAGACGTGCCGGTGAGGGTGGCAAGGCTTTGAACGACGGCAGCAGTGGTCGGAGATGGAGCCACTGGCGTCGGCGTGGTATCGGAAGGCAGAACCGCCAGCCGCGCCACCGCCCGATCCGCCAGATCGGCGGTGATCAGGCCGCTGTTCTCGGCCTGGCGCAGCACAAAAGCCGCCTTTGCCGCCAGTTGCTTGCGCTGTGCCGGGTCGCTCTGGGCGACGATAGCAACGTTAACGCTGTCCGCCATCTCGTTGAGGGTAGCTTCCTGGATGGCGACCTTGCGCGCCACCAGTGCCGGAATCTCGTCAATGCGCCGCTGCGCGATGTGCAGCAAAACGCCGGGGCGGGCGTCGGCGTTGGCAAAGAGCAGTTCGGCCTGTTCCACGCCCCGCTTCAACCCGTACAGGGCATCGCCTGGCACGGCGTTATCCGAGGCGCGTACCAGCCCGACGCCACTGAGCGTGAGCAGAATGGCGACCAGCCCAACGGCCAGCCACAGGCGGCGCAGCACCCAACGCGGCCCACTGGCCCGGCGGCCCGCCTGTGTCCGAAGCTGCGCGCGCAACTGCACCTGTAGGTGTTGCTGCGTGCGCTGGGTAAAGGCAGCGGACATTTGCGGGCGGGGCATGGCGCGGATGGCCGCTGCCATGCGCAGCAGATCGCCCAGTTCCTTGAATTCGGGGAACTGTTGCACGCAGGCGTCAATCGTGGCCTGACCGCTTTCGATTGCCCGCAGGCAGCGCGACAGAATCTCGTCGCGGTTGTAGGTTTCACCGTTATGGACAGGCATCGTCATCGTCGCAAGACCGCCCCATCATTTTCGCCTGACTGTATGGTTTGGCCCTCTCCTGTCGTCGATCCTCATCGGCAGCGCACTCTCTCAATAGCTATATCGTTGCAGCGAGAAAAAAGTCACAAAACCCCTCACGATGTTTGATCGGAACTCATGCCCTGCCGACTCAGTTCCAGATTCATGGCTTGCAGTGCCCGGCGCTGGATCATCTTGACCGCGCCGATGGACTTGCCGAGCACGTCAGCCGTCATCTGGATGTTGTAACCTTCGATAAACCTGAGCAGGATGACCTGTTGCTGATCCGAGGGCAGTTTGCGGATGGCCTCGCGGATGCGCTGCTGCTGGAAGTTGAGCATGAGATCGGCGTCGAGATCGGGATCAGCGCTGATCTCAACACTGTCGATGTCCTCTTCCTGCCCGGCCCGTTTGGCGCGGCGATAGTGATCGATAACCCGCGCGTGGGCGATGCGATACAGCCAGGCCAGCAGCGGAATCTGGCGATCCTGGTAGCGAACTAAACCTTCGACAACCCGCAGGAAAACCTCGGCGGTCAAGTCCTGAGCGACTTCCGTGCTGCCCACCCGATAGAGGATGTAGCGATAAATATCGTGGACATAGGCATTGTAGAGTTCAGCGAACGCTTGCTCGTTGCCGCGCTGCGCGTCGCGGATCAACTTCTGCTCTCGTTTGGGGTCCACTACTCGTCGCCGTTCGTCAGGGCAGTAGCTCTGCCGGGTACATGTTTGCTATTGTACCAGAATCCAGCGCCGGGGAACTAACGCCGGGCGCGCCTCCCTCCGGCCTGGCGGCGTTGGGCTTCTTCGTCGTAGATCAGTTCGCCGTCATCGGAGAGACGAGCAACCCGATCTCGCTTGGGCTTTTCATAGGCTTCCGGGCTGTCTTCAACCGCGTCGCGCAGGTTGCGCAGGGCCATCTCGCGGCGGATTTCACGTTCGACCAGCACGTCCATCGCCCGGGTTTCCATGTAGGTGACGATACCGTGAATGGCGACGCCCAGCCCCCAGCCCACCGTTGACAACAGGGGAATCAGCATCAGCCAGGGCAGGTGGAGAATGCCGGACAGCAGTCCAAACATCACCCACAAACCCAGGTTGACGACCCCATAGATCGCCAGGTGCATGTTGAATTCAACACGCTTCCTGACGCGCTTCTCGGCTCGGCGGCGCATTTCGTCGTAGCTCGCTTCATCGCTGGGCATGTCATTTCCCTCGGCTGGAAGTTATGGCCGCTAATCTTACCTCGTTTGAGGCTCTTCTTGCCGGATTTCTTTACGCACCCACCCCGATCCAGGTTGCACGATCAGGCCCTGCAGGAACCTTGAAAGCCAATCGGGTGTTGATCCGGACTCGAATCGCTCCTATAATGTAAAATGAAGATCACGGGTTCAGCCTTTCATACTCACAACTTATTGACTATCTGCAACAGCTCCGTTGTAGGATGTAGGAGTTTTTGAGATGCATAGAAGAGGGGAACGTGCGAAGATAAAGTTCGGTGACGATGCTCGATACGACGATATCCAGTGGTTTGCCTCAGTAGGACGGCGTGATTTACCGCCTGCAGAAGGGTATAAAGAGTATCTTGATGCACTGGTTGCTGCCCCACGGAAAGTGGACGTTATGCTGCGCGTGGATGGCACACCGGGGGCCATTCAAAGCGACGTGTTGGAGCGATTGGCGCAACACCCCAAAGTGGGCCGGATCATTATTTACGGCCTGCCGAAAGCGCAGCGCGCGCAGTTTGCGACACTGGCGGCTATGCTGGGGATCAGCATCCGGTTCTGCGACAACGAGGACGAAGCGCGCGTTCTGCTGAACAAGCGGCGTTCATGGATGATCTCCAACCTGATGCTGGATGCACCTGCTGTCAGTGCCAGGCAGCAATAGCCGAGCCACGTGCCCACGCTCCTGAAAAGTCTACCTCCTGGGTGGACTTTTTTGTTGCTTGTTGCCCCCGCCCCGACCTGGAAAAACAAACCAAACTCAACCTTGTACTTTCAGGAAGATTCAAATTGAGTTAACTTAAGATTTGTAATATGATGTTCACAACTTATTGAGAACCGGCGCTACGTGTCCGGGCTTAACTACACGGAGTCGCGCACAGCGCGGCTACCTTCATTTTTAGGAGGCTAGTCTATGCGGCGTCTTATCCTCGTCCTCGTCATCGTCTGCCTGGCGGCAGTGCCAATGGCTGTCTCGCACGCCCAGGGTTCCAACACCTACGTAGTCCAAGCCGGTGATACCCTCTTCCGAATTTCGACGCGCTTTGGCGTGTCGGTAGCGGCGCTTCAGCAGGCCAACGGCATTCCCAACGCCAACCTGATCTTCGTCGGGCAGGTGCTGGTGATTCCCGGCGGCGGCACGGCCCCGGCCCCGACGCCAGCGCCCGGCGCGACTCCGGCTCCCTCTACGGGCGGCACAGGCAGCTACACCGTCCAACCGGGCGATACCCTGAGCCGCATTGCTGCGCGTTTCGGCACCACGGTAGCCGCCATTGCAGCCGCCAACAATATCGTCAACGTCAATCTGATTTTTGTCGGGCAGGTGCTCAGTATCAGCGGCGCGCCTGTGCAGCAGCCGAGCGGCTCCAACCCGCCGGCGAGCGGCCCGCCGCCGCAAAACCTGTCGGGGTTTGAGCTGGGCGGGCAGGTTGCCAACCTGAATAGCAACACTCAGAGCGTGATGCGCAGCGCCAAGATGCGCTGGGTCAAGTTCCAGCTTTCGGCGGGTGACGGCAGCGGCCCTGGCCTGGTCAGCCTGGGGCACGGTGCAGGCTTCAAGGTGCTGCTCTCGGTGGTCGGCGACAAGAATGCTGTCACGAACGGCGACTACCAGAACAGCTACGCCGCCTACGTCGCCTCGCTGGCGCAGAGCGGCGCGGACGCGATTGAAGTCTGGAACGAGATGAACATTGACCGTGAATGGCCGACAGGCCAGATCAACCCGGCCAACTACGTGCCATTGCTGACCAAAGCCTACAACGCGATCAAGGCGGCCAACAGCAATACCATCGTGATCAGCGGCGCGCTGTCCCCGACGGGCGCGGAAGGGGCATTCGGCCTCTCGCGCGTGTGGAACGATGACCGCTACTACGCGGGCATGGCCTCCGCCGGAGTCGGGCGCGTGGCGGACTGCATCGGCGTCCACTACAACGAGGGCATCGTCAGCCCATTGCAGACTTCGGGCGACCCGCGCGGCGACAACTACCCGACGCGCTACTTCTCGACGATGCTGAACCGCGCGATTGGGCCGTTCCCCGGCAAGGCGGCGTGCTTCACGGAGCTAGGCTACCTCTCGCCGGAAGGCTACGGGCCACTGCCGGGCGGCTTCGCCTGGGCGCGTAACGTCTCCGTCGCCAACCAGGCGCAGTGGCTGGCACAGGCGGCGCAGCGTTCGATGGCCTCGGGGCGTGTCCGTCTGATGATCGTGTTCAACGTGGATTTCACCAACTACGGCGAAGACCCGCAGGCGGGTTATGCCATCATCCGGCCCGGCGGCGGCTGCCCGGCGTGCAGCCAGTTGGCAGCGGTAGTGCCGTGAGCAGACGGGGTTGACCTCACCCCCAACCCCCTCTCCACCCTGTGGAGAGGGGGCTTTTTGCAGCTTGATCTCTAGCCCTCCCCGTTCGCCGCTTCCAGCACTGCCGCTGCCGTTACCTCGTCCGTTGCCAGCGCCTTGACGTAGCCGCCGCGCAGCGCGCCCAGGATGCTGCGCGTCTTCTTCAGTCCGCAGGCTACGGCGATCACGTGCGGAATATGCTTCACGTCGGCCAGCGTCACGCTGATCACCCGGCGGTTGATGTCGTAGTCGGAGCCACCACGAATGTCGAAGTGCTGCCCGCACGTCTCGCCGACGACGCCCTGAGCGCGCAGTTCGGCCAGTTGTGCCTCGGTCAGATGCCCGGCGCGCAGGAAGCTCGAAGCGCCCATTTCCGTCGTGCCGATGCCGACTAGGGCTGCGTCCGCCCGGCGGGCACGGCGCAGCGTATCCGCGATCATGGGCTGTTCGATGATCACGTCGCGCGCTGCCTGGCTCTCGACAAAGAGCGGCGCGTGCAGGTAGTAATAGCGCCCACCCAGTTTCAGAGCAAGCTGGCGGGCCAGTTCCGGGCCATCGATCACCGAATCGACTGTGCCGACGCTGCCCAACATCTGCACCACGTCCACGTTCATGGACTGGCTCGTGGGGAAGGCGGTGACGGCGGCACTGACGCCCGTGCCCCAGGCGATGGCAGAGATGCTGTTGGGGCGCAGCACCTCCTTCAGATACTGCGCGGCCAACTGGCCCGCCGCCGCCAGGCTGTCGGCAGCGGTATGTGACCTGTTCCTGGCGACCATTGCGGCGTGGAGGCCGAAGCGTTCGCGGAATTCGCGTTCCAGCGCCGGGACCGTGCTGATCGGCTTGCGGACGTGGATTTCGACCAGCCCCTTTTGTTTGGCCTCTTTGAGCAGCCGCGAGATATTGGAACGCGAGATTTCCAGTCGATCCGCGATCTGTTGCTGGCTGTAGTCCTGTTCGTAGTAGAGCGAGGCGACCAGCACGAGCAGGTCTTCGCGGTTATCGATGGACACCCGTCCTCCCATTCGAGCCACGCGAGATGGGCAGTCTACGTATCCCGCTGCCCACGATAACGATCATCGATGGCGTTCATCTTTTCGACTTTGCGCGTCGAATTTCCCCCGGCAAAATCCGATTCGAGCCAGACTTCGACGATCTTCTTGGCGAGTTCGGGGCCGATGACGCGCGCGCCCATCGTGATCACCTGGGCATCGTTGCTTTTGCGGGCGCGCTCCGCCGAGTAGGTGTCGTGGCACAGCGCAGCCCGCACGCCCGGCACTTTGTTGGCAGTGATGCTCATGCCGATGCCCGTGCCACAGACCAGGATAGCGCGGTCTACCTCGCCCGACGCCACAGCGACAGCGGCCTGTTCGGCCACATCCGGGTAATCCACCGGGTCGGGGGTATGGACGCCAAAATCCTGCACGTCGATATTTCTGGCGGCCAGATAAGACCGGATTACGTCCATGAGCGGCAGTCCGGCCTCGTCACAACCTAGCGCAATACGCATCGTGTTCCAATCCCTTTCTGCATATGGACTCAACTATGAAGACTGTTCCGCTGGAGTCCGTACAGCCCTCATCGCTCAGTCCTCTCCATAAGTCAACTTGCTCAAGCGATCAACGTACTTCTTGAGGGCCGGGAACAGGTCACGGTAGACTTCGTTGTACAGACGATTGTAGACCGCCTGAGTGCGTTCGTCCGGCTCAAAACTGCGCTCGGTGGCGGTCATGGCATTGGCGGCCTCTACGGGGCTCGGATACCAGCCCACCGCCGCTGCGGCCATGATGCCCGCGCCCAGGCAGGTCGCCTCGGTAGTGCTGGCCCGCGTCACGCGCTTACCGCAGATGTCGGCGATGATCTGACACCACAGTGCGCTGCGCGACCCGCCGCCCATGACAATCAGTTCGTGGATCGGCGTGCCAATCGCGCGTTCCATGCCTTCGATTCCCAGGCGCTCCTCGAAGGCAATGCCTTCCAGGATGGCCCGGTAGAAATGCTCTCGGCGATGCGCGCCCGTCCAGCCGATGGTCACGCCCGTCGCGTGGGCATCCCAGTAGGGAGGCATGACGGCGTTCCAGTAGGGAACGAGCATCAGGCCGAGCGAGCCAGGCGGCAGTTTGCTGGCCGCTGCTTCGAGCAGTTCCTCCGCCGAGAGGGACAGGTTCACATTTCGCAAATCCGGGGCGAAGCGCTCCACCAGCCAGTTAATGATAAATGTCCCGCCGCCGAGCGCTACCTCGGTCACGTAGGCGCCTGGGATGGGCGAGCACAGGGTGCGGAAGGAGCGGTCAGCGACGTAGTGGTCGGCGTGCGCGCCGGAGACCATCGCCGTGCCCAGGTTCTGGTAAGCACGGCCCGGCCCGGTAATGTTTGCGCCCAACCCGGCGCACTGGCCGTCGCCCGCGCCCGCCACTACCGGCAGCCCGGCCAGCAAACCGGTCTGCCTGGCCGCCACCTCGGACAATGCCCCGATGATGGTTCCGGGCGGCACAAGCTCGACGAACTTCGACGGGTCGAGGCCGACGGCGTGCATCAGATCGACAGCCCAGGTGCAATTGCGCATGTCGATCAGCCCCATCGGGTCGGCGCTGGCGACGCTGGTCACCCAACGTCCCGTCAGGCGATGGACGAGGAAAGCGTGAACGTCCACGTATTTGTAGGCACGCTGCATGACGTCCGGTTCGTGGTGGAGCAGCCAGAGCAGCTTGGGCAGCGATTGAATCTTGGACGGCCCTTTGCCCGTCAGGTCGTGAATGTGGGCATTGCCGACCAGTCGATCCAGCTCATCGACCTCGGCGCGCGCCCGTTCGTCCAGCCAGAGCGGAGCCTGGCGGAGCGGATCGCACTGCTCATCAACGGGCACGAACGTCTCGCGCTGGTGGGTGATGCACAGCGCGGCGATCCGTTCCGGGCCGACCTGCGCGGCCACGCTGCGTAACGTCTGGGCCAGGGTTGTCCACCAGTCTTCGGCGCGGTGCTCGTAAAAGGTCGGTTCGGGCGAAAGGACTTCGAGGGTGGCGCGTCCTTCGGCAGCCAGTTTGCCGTTGCGATCCCAGGCAATGGCTTTGCAGGAGGTGGTGCTGGTATCGACGCCGATCACGAGGTCTTTTTGGGGACTCAAAGGTTAATTCCTCAGTGATTGATGATTTATCTGAAACTGCTGATCCGTCTGGTTCTCACAAATGTGAACGCGCTGCAACTACGTGAACCCACTACCTGGACTATAGGGCGTTTTGCGGGCGGTGTCAAGCGGCTTGACAACCCTCTGTCGGCTCAATAGAATGGGACAGGAAAATGTGAAACGACTTCACATTTGTGAATCTCACCGTCAGGAATCCAATCCTATGAATACTCGGCTACCGGTGGACGCGATCCAGCGCTACCATGACCTGATTGAGTCGCTTGGCCCTGACTTCCTCAAAGAGATGTTGCAGACGATGCATACCATCCGGGCCTTCGAGGAACGCGCCGAGCAGTTGTACAGCCTGGGCAAGACACACGGCACGATGCACCTGTCCATCGGGCAGGAGGCGACGGCGGTAGGGGCCTGTAATGCGATGGAAGACGGTGACTACCTGCTGAACCACCACCGGGGACACGGGCACTGTCTGGCCTGGGGCAGTGACGTGAAGCGCATGATGGCCGAGTTTATCGGCAAGGAAACGGGCTACTGCCGGGGACGCGGCGGCAGTATGCACATTGCGGACGTGGAGGCCAACAACCTGGGCGCGAACGGCATTGTGGCGGGCGGTGTGCCGATTGCGGCAGGCGTCGGCCTGAGCATCAAGATGCGCAAAACGTCGCAGGTGTGCCTGGTCATTTTTGGCGACGGCGCGGCCAACGAGGGCGCGTTCCACGAATCGCTGAACATGGCGGCGATCTGGAAGCTGCCGGTGGTCTACCTGTGTGAGAATAACCAGTACGCCATGTCAATGCCTTACCAGAAGGCGTTCACGATAGAGAACATCAGCGAGCGGGCCAGCGCCTATAACATCCCCGGCGTGACGGTGGACGGCAACGACGTACTGGCGGTGTTTCAGGCGGTGAGCGAAGCAGCAGCGCGTGCCCGGCGCGGCGAGGGGCCGAGCCTGATCGAGGCCAAGACGTACCGCTACAAGGGCCACTCCAAAAGCGACAAGCAGGCATACCGGACGCGCGACGAAGTTAACCAGTGGATGGAAGAGCGCGATCCGATCATGCGCTATGCGGCACTGCTGACCACCGCCGGGGTGATTGACGAGACGGAGGCCAGCGCGATGCGCGAGACGGCGGTGGCGACCATTGATCGGGCTGTCGAGTTTGCGGAAGCCAGCCCCTGGCCCGACGTAGCGACGATCCTTGAGGGGGTGTATGCGTGAACTGACCTACGCCGAGGCGCTGCGCGAAGGGCTGCGCCAGGCCATGCAGGCCGACCCGTGCGTGTTTCTGATCGGCGAGGACATTGGCGTCTACGGCGGCGCGTTTGGCGTCACCGCCGGATTGATCGGCGAATTTGGCGCGGAACGAGTGATCGACACGCCGATCTCCGAGGCTGGGATCGCTGGCGCGTGCATCGGGGCGGCGCTGACCGGGATGCGCCCGGTGGGCGAAATCCAGTTCATGGATTTTGTGACGTTGAGCATGGAGCAGTTGGTTTTGCAGGCCGCCAAAGTGCGCTTCATGTTCGGCGGCAAAGCCAGCGTGCCGATGGTCATGCGAATGCCCGGCGGCTCGGGGACAGGCGCGGCGGCGCAGCACAGCGAAAGCCTGGAAAACTGGTTTGTTCACGTCCCCGGCCTCAAGGTAGTGATGCCGAGCAATGCCTACGATGCGAAGGGCCTGCTGCTGGCTTCGATTGACGACCCGAACCCGGTCATTTTTATTGAACACAAGCTGCTCTACAAGACCAAAGGTGACGTGCCCGAAGCGCCCTATCGCCTGCCTCTCAGCAAGACGCACGTGGCGCGGGCGGGCCGAGACGTGACCGTCGTGGCGACCTCGGTCATGGTCAGCCGGGCGCTGCAAGCCGCCGACGAACTGGCGAAGGAAGGGATCGAGTTGGAGGTGATCGATCCACGCACGCTGAAGCCGCTGGACGACGAGCCGATCATCGAGTCGGCCAGGAAGACGGGGCGCTTGCTGGTCGTCCACGAGGCGTGCGAGACGGGCGGCTTTGGCGGCGAGATCGTGGCGCGTGTGGCGGGCAGTGAAGCCTTCGACTATCTGGAAGCGCCGATCAAGCGATTGGCGGGGCTGGACATCCCGATCCCCTATAACCGTGACCTGGAATACCAGACCGTGCCGCAGGTCGAGTCGATCATCCGCGAGGCGCGCAAGTTGGCCCGCAACGAATATTAGAATGAGCGCCAAAGGACGATATACGGTTCTCCTTGAAGAGAGTTAAGAATGCCAGTTCCGATTATCCTGCCCAAGTTCGGTTTCACGCTGGAAACGGCGACCATCGTCCAATGGCTGAGGCGTGAGGGCGACACAGTGCGCGCGGGCGATCCGATCTGCGAGGTGACCACCGACAAGGTGAACATGGAGGTCGAAGCGCCCGAAGCCGGGACGCTGTACAACCTGCTGTACGAGGCGGGCACAGAAGTGCCGGTGACGCACGTGATCGCCTACCTGCTGCGGCCCGGCGAAGCCCGTCCTGAACGGCTGCCGAGCCTGTCCGCGCCAGAGCCAGCCGCCGGGCCCGAACCGGACGGCGCGCGTGGTGCCAGCGTGACGCCCATCGCCCGGCGGGTGGCCGAGGCGCAACATGTCGATCTGCGCGGGGTGCAGGGCAGCGGCCCCAACGGGCGGATCATGCGCCGTGATGTCGAGTTGGCGCGGGTAGCGGAAACGGGCAAGGTACGCGCCACGCCCGCTGCGCGCCGCCTGGCCCGCCAGCACGGGATCGACCTGAGCGCGATCAGCGGGAGCGGGCCGCGAGGCCGCATCCAGGGCACGGACGTACAGGCCGCGCTCCAGGCGCAGCCAGCCAGCGCGAAAGCTGCCGAAACGCCGCACGACGAGCGGCAGCTAACCGCGCCCGTCCAGCCCGGCGACATGCCCAAGATCGTCAAGCTGGCCGGGATGCGCCGCACCATTGCCACGCGCTTGCAGCACAGTTTCCAGACCGCGCCGCACATCTTCCTGGAAGTGCAAATAGACGCCAGCGGGATCGAGGCGCTGCGGGAGCGGCTGAGAGCGCGCAACGAAAGGTTGTCCGTCACGTCGATCCTGGTCAAAGCCTGTGCCTGGGCGCTGCTGCGGCATCCCTGGCTGAATGCGACCTTCGATAACGACGAGGTCTCGCTGTGGCCGACGGTGAACATCGGTGTGGCGGTGGCGCTGGACGAGGGGTTGGTCGTGCCAGTGATACATCACGTGGAACGGCTGTCGCTGCACGAGATTCAGGCGATCAGCGATGGGCTGGCGGAACGGGCGCGGAACAATATGCTGCACATCAACGACGTGATGGACGGCACGTTCACGATCAGCAACCTGGGCATGTATGGCATAGATCGCTTCACGGCGATCATCAACCCGCCGCAGGTAGCGATCCTGGCGGTGGGCCGCATTGCCAGGCAGTTCGTGCCAGATGAGCAAGATCGGCCCGTGCTGCGCCCGCTGATGAACCTGATGCTGTCCGCCGATCACCGGGTGGTGGATGGCGTGAATGCGGCCAACTTCCTGGCAGATTTGAAAGCCGCGCTGGAGGAGCCGTCGCTGCTGGCGTGGTAAAGCTGATCATCGCACGCTGACTCAGGCGAACGCGGTGCACCCATAATTCGCCCGTGCTCCCGCAGCATGTTATAACTGCACCTGCCGAAAGGCCGGGTCTATGGCCCGTTCAGGGCCGCCGTACAAGAAGGCAGGTGTACGATGAAAGGCTTTCGTGACTTCATCCTGCGCGGCAACGTCATCGATCTGGCGGTAGCCGTCGTGATCGGTGCCGCATTTGGCAATATCGTTTCGGCCTTCGTCAAAGATTTACTCACACCGCTGATTGCCGCCGTTGGCGGCCAACCGGACTTTAGTGGCATCTATTTCACCATCAACAACTCCAAATTTCTCATTGGAGACTTCATCAACTCACTGATCAGCTTCCTAATTATTGCCGTCGTCGTCTACTATCTGGTCGTCCTTCCCGTCAACCGGCTCATGGCGCGTTTCAAACCACGAGAGGCAGCACCCCCGGAAACGACGCGCGACTGCCCGTACTGCCTGAGCAAAATTCCAAAGGCCGCCAGCCGCTGCGCGTACTGCACCTCGGAAGTTGAAAAGGTCGCCTAGCGATTCAACCCGGATACGGGATCAACTCGATCTGCGGCAGAAAGCGCTCCACGTCGGCACGGCGACAATCCGCCGTGCCCGGTGTCAGCACCACCGCCGCCGCCGCCGCGAAGCCCAACCGCAGCCCTTCCTCGACGGGCTGTCCGCGATCCAGCGCCGCCGCCAGCCCGGCCAGCACGGCGTCGCCAGCGCCTGCCGCGTTGACGACCTGCCCCTTGAGCGCCGGGATGCGATACGCTCGGCCAGGCAGCACAGCCAGCCCGCCCTCACGGCCCAGCGTGATGACCGGGATCGTGCCGTATTGTTCCAGGACGGAGCAGCCCGCGCGGTAAGCGTCTTCGAGGGTTGTAATGGGGTGGCCTATCAGCGCGCCCAATTCGTCCCGGTTGGGTTTGATGAAGTTGGGGCGGGCTGTGAGGCCGACCTGTAGATTCCTGTCGCTGGCGTCAAAGACCACCGGGATATTTCGCTCACGCGCCAGCGTGATCAGATCGACGTACAGCGACGGCTCCACGCCGGCGGGCAGCGTTCCGCCCAGGACGACGCACGTCGCCTCGCCAAGCGCCGACTGGTAACGCTGGCGCAGCGCCGCTACGTGATTGGCATTCACGATCAGCGTAGACGTGGTGATAGTCGAGTGGGTGTGGTCGCTCTCGTCCACAATAACCGTGACCAGCCGCGACTCGCCCTCCACCTCAGTGAAATCCGTCGTGACGCCGCGCGCTCGCAGCAAGGCTTCCGATTTGCGGCCAACCGCACCTGCTGCAAAGCCGAGGGCCAGGCTCGGAATGCCAAGTTCGCCGAGTATCCACGAGGCGTCGGTGGGCTTGCCGCCCATGCTATAGACGACATCCCGCGCCCGCATGGTGTGGTTTTTCTCGAATTTGCTGACGAAGAGCACCTGATCGATAACCGTGTTGGGCGTAACCGTGACGATCATCGCGGCGGCTATTCCTTGTAGTTCCCGATGAGGTCTTCCATCCGCTTGAGGCTGGCCGCGACGGCTTCGCTGCCCGCCAGCATCTGGCTCATGATGATCAGATAGGCGTTGGTATCCATGCGCTCCACAGCGTCGTAGGCGGCGTTCAGGTCTTTGCCCATCAGGAACAGCCCATGCCAGGGCGCAATGGCCGCCGCCGCCTGGGTCTTGATGCGCGACTCGCGTCCGCGCATGGTTGCCGCGATGTTTTCGGCCAGCCTGGGGCTGTGGGCAGGGGCGAAGGGCACGCAGGGCGTTTCGCCAAATTTGCGGGTGGCTTCCAGGAAGGGCGGCAGCGGGCGTTCCAGCGCCGCAAAGACCAGCAAATTGCGGGAGTGGGCATGGATGACGGCGGTTCCCCACTCGCCAAACTCGCTGTGCAGCTTGAAGTGCACGTTCGATTCGCGGGAGATCTGCCCGGAGCCGAGCAGGATATTGCGGTCAAAGTCGGTGACAAGCACGTCTTCCGGCTCCAACTGCCACTGGCGCTGGCTGCCGCTGTAGCGCGGCGAGATGCAGATCAGGTTTTCTACACGGACGCTGATATTGCCGCCTGCCGCATCCGTCAGGTGGCGCTCGTAGAGCATTCTGCCGATCCTGGCGATGTGCGCACGGGCGGCCATGACGGCTTCGTCGGTGGGCGCGATGGTTCTGGTGAAGTTCATTTCAATGGCCCCTGTTTAATTGTTCATAATCCGGGGATTAGCTTACCACGACCTGGCGCATGTTGGGGGACATTGATCGTCAAGAAAACAGGCGGTGCAGCAGCGTTGAGCACCGCCTGTTTCACGGCTGACCGTGTGTCATGTCAGCCAGTGACGCTGCCGCTCCTGTTCTGCGAGCGCGGATTCAAGCGTTCAACGCCCCGCTGCCTGATCCACTCCCCAGAGGATGCCAGACCGGTTCCAATTACATAGAACAAGCGCCCGATCTGCCTGGACAGCCAGCCTGTTTTTTCCTGACGGGGGTTGGCGATTCCGGACTGAACGGGCCAGACTGAAAGCAGCCGATCATCCCTGAGCCGATCTTCATAGTCGTAGACCGGCGCTGCTGACCGCACCCTTGCCTCATGTTCCCTGTAAGCCAGCTTGCTCTCCATGTAGTCAAGCATGCCCACCTCCTTAGCACAACGTATCCCATTCGACGGTTCCGCAGCATGATTTCGAGCTTCGCGCGGCATTCACACTGCAAAAACCGCCGACCCATCAAACAATCCTTGACAGGCTTGTCAAACTGGAACAATGGCTAAGTATCGGGGAAAGCGAGCCGATCTCTACCTGGTGTGCAGGCCCAAATAACCGCTGTGGCGGTTGGGGAAGCCGGGAAAGAGACCCCCAAAGAGGGTGTAGTATACGACAGCCTGAACGATCTGTAAACGGGGAATTTTGCACAAGTTTGCCGCCGCGCATACTACCGGGCGCCGGGGCATTGTAAGCGCCTCACCCCTTCTCGTCAATCAATCGAAGCGGATGCGCGGGTCGAGCCAGGTGTACATGACATCGACCAGGATGTTGCCCAGGATCAGGAACGAGGAATACAGGATCGCCTCGCCCGTCAACAGGTTGTAGTCGCGCTCGGCCACCGAACTGATGAACGAGTCGCCCAGGCCCGGTATGGCAAAGATGTTCTCGACGAAAAACGACCCCAGGACGACGCCCGCCAGCAGCGGCCCGAAAACGGTTGCCACCGGGATCAGGGCGTTCTTGAGGGCGTGGATGTAAATCACGCTGCGCTCACGCAGCCCTTTGGCGCGGGCCGTGCGGATGTAGTCGTCCTGCATGACCTGAAGCAAGCTGGCGCGGGTCAGGCGGGCCAGCCCGGCGCTGACGCCCGTCCCCAAGGTGAACAGGGGCAGGATGACACGGCCCACGTAGTTCCAACTCAGCCAGTCCGGGTTGATCCACACGCGCGGATCGGGCGAGGGGAACCAGTGAAGCTGGTTGACAAAGATCAGGATAAGGATGGGGCCAAGCACAAAGGTGGGCACGGAAGCCAGCGCGACAGCCAGCAGCGTCGCTGAAAAATCGATCAGCGTATTGTGATAGAGGGCTGCCACCACGCCAAGCGGAATACCGAACAGGAACCCGACGATCACCGACAGGATGCCAAGCTGCGCTGAAACCGGGATGCGATCCGCGATGATTTCCAGAACCGGAATGCCGCGCGTCGTCCGCCCCAACGACAGCCCGAAGTCCAGGCGCAGCGCATTGTTGATGTATTCAAAGAACTGGCTGCGCGTCAGATCGGAGTACAGCACCGTGCGCACGCTGTCGCAGGGTACGGAGCGTTCGGTATCGCCCTGCTTGATGCGGATCGTGGTGGAGACGTGCTCCTCGACGAGGTGCAGCAGATACCAGCCGTTGCTGACGACGACTGCATCCGGATCGGTGGCCTGCTCGGGGGTCATGCCCCGTTGCAGTTTGTCGCAGTTGGGGAGTTTGTTGTAGGGCTGGCGGTACTCCATGCCGACATCAGGCGGCACACCGTCGTTGGGCAGGTTCAGGAACAGCGGTTTGTCCAGGCCATAGCGCGCCTCCCAGGCAGCCTTGAGTTCCGCCGGGAGCTGCTTGCTGCCGACGTTATCAAAAGGCCCGCCGGGCAGCAGCCGGACGAGCGTAAAGGTGACCAGCAGCGTCATGAACAGCACCGGAATACTGACCAGGATGCGCCGGATGATGAATTTGGTCATGCCAGCCATATGGTGTCTCCGCTACTCGGCAGGAACCAAGACGCTTTCGAGCGCATATCCGGTATCGTTGCCACAGGTCACCTGCACGTAAATATTTGTATCCGGCGCACTGGCGGTGGCGTCCGGGTTGAGCGTCAGCCCGCTGATCGGGACTTTCGTGCCGTCGGCACAGGGTGTCTCACTGGCAGGTTTGGAGGAGGTGTTTGGCTCCGAATACAGCACCGCCCCTTTGCCGTCCTTCGACTTGACGATGGCTTCCCCGGTTGGATTGAGCATGGTCAGCCAGTATTCGGGGACCCAGCCCGTTGAGGCCGCGCACTGGATGTTGTAATACAGGGTGGTGTCTTTGGGATCATCGACGTTGCGCGATACGTCCAGGACTTCCACCTGAGTATTCTGGAAACAGGTAGCAAGGGCTGCTGCCTGCGAACTGGGCATGGTGGGGCGGTTCGCCATCATGATCTGGAACGTCCAGCCAACCACGTAGGGTTTATCTTTGACTTTGAAGCGGGTCTGGATGCTGAGGGGCGTGGGGGTGGGCGACGGTACAGGTGTGGCGGTCAGTTTGATAAACAGTGTATCGTTGGAGGTGCAGGCCAGCGCTGCCAGGATCAATGTCAGCAAGACGAACCAGGGCGCGGTTCGTCTACAGCGAACCTCACCCCCCGGCCCCCTCTCCAACTGGAGAGGGGGAGTCAGGAGTGTTCTGGAAGTCCCTCTCCACCTGGTGGAGAGGGATTTAGGGTGAGGTAAACATTTAACTGGAATCATGTGCCACGCAGCCGGGGGTCGAGGGCGTCGCGCAGGCCGTCGCCCAGGAAGGTGAAAGCCAGCACCGTCAGCGAGAGCGCGCCGCCAGGCGCAACGATCAGGTGCGGCACGTACTGGAAGCCCGCATCGCGCGCCTCGCTGATCATCGCGCCCCAACTGGGCACGCCGGGACTGACGCCCAGACCCAACGCACTCAGGGCTGCCTCGGTGAAAATGTAGCCAGGCACGGACAGCGCCGCGACCACGATCAGCGGGCCGATGATGTTGGGCAAGACGTGGACGAAGATGATGCGGCGGTTGCGGGCGCCAATCGAGCGGGCGGCCTCGATGAATTCCTTCTCCTTCATGGAGAGAACCTGGCCGCGCGTCAGGCGCGCTTCCCCGATCCAGCTTAATAACCCAATGGCGATGAACAGGAAGAACAGCCCACCCATGCGCCGGTTTATGTCCACCACAAAGACGCCAATTGGCCCGATGACTCCTCGATAGGACGGATCGTCGCTGTAGGCGGCCAGCGCCTTAAAAAAGACCTGCAACAGGATGATGAGCACCAGGCCGGGAAGGCCGTACAGAAAGTCCACGATGCGCATCATCAGGTTATCGACCCAGCCGCCGTAGTAGCCGGAGATCAGGCCGTAGATAATGCCGACGGTGAAGCTGACAATCGTGCCCACCACGCCGACAATGAGCGAGATTTGCGAGCCGAACACGACCCGGCTCATGATGTCGCGCCCCAGGCCATCGGCGCCCGCCACAAAGCACCATTGCGGCTGGCCCGGCGGGTTGTCGATGGCGCAGGTCATGGGCGCGGGATACTTGGGCAGGCCCCGGTGCTGTTTGAGGGGGTCTTCGAGGAAGCCCACGCTGCGCCACAGCGGGGCGGTGAGGGCCATGAGGAACAGACCGATCACGAAAATCAGCGAGAGGACCGCAGCACGGTTGCGCTTAAACTGCGCCCAGGTATCGGCCAGGGGCGTCCGCACCTTGTCCTCAGCCTCGGCCAGCGAAACGGGTCTTGCATTTTGGGCAACAGCCATCTCAGCGCCTACCCCGGCAGCGTTTTGCCAGATAACACATCGGACGCCCGCAGCGTCCGATCCCCCTATTCGTTGAAAACTGCGGAAACGGATTTATTCAACCTCACCCCCGCCCCTCTCCGCTGCGCAAAGAGGGGAGTCGGAATCCGCCCTCCCGCCCTTCACTTCCCCCTCTCCACCTTGTGGAGAGGGGGGGCAGGGGGTGAGGCAAGGCTCCTACGCCACGCGGTGGCAGGATACCCAATGCCCCGGCAGCACCTCGCGCAGTTCCGGTTCCTCACGGAAGCAGACCTCGACGGCCACCGGACAGCGCGTATTGAAATTGCAGCCGACGGGCGGGTTGGCCGGGCTGGGCACGTCGCCCTTCAGGATGATGCGCTGCCGCTTCTGCTCGACTTCGGGGTCGGGAACGGGCACGGCGGACAGGAGCGCCTGCGTATAGGGGTGCAGCGGGTTGCCGTACAGTTCTTCGGCAGAGGCCAGTTCCACGATCTTGCCGAGGTACATGACGGCCACACGGTCACAGATGTGCCGCACCATGCTCAGGTCGTGTGCGATGAACAGGTAGGTTAGGCCATATTCCTGTTGCAAGTCTTGCAGCAGATTGACGACCTGGGCCTGGATCGACACGTCCAGCGCCGAGATCGGTTCGTCAGCGACGATCAGCGACGGGTTGAGGGCCAGCGCACGCGCAATGCCGATGCGCTGCCGCTGCCCGCCGGAAAACTCGTGTGGATAGCGGTTGACGTAATAGGGGTTCAGGCCCACGCGCTGCAACAGGTACTGAACGCGCTCCTGCTGCTCTTTGGCCGTGCCGACGTTGTGAACCTTTAATGGCTCCGCGACGATGCGTCCTACCGACATGCGGGGGTTCAACGAGGCGTAAGGGTCCTGGAAGATCATCTGCATCCGCTTGCGCATCTTGCGGAGCGCCTCGCCCTTCAATTGAACGAGGTCTACCCCTTCAAACTCGACGCTGCCTTCCGTCGGGCGGTACAGTTGCAGCACGGTGCGGCCCGTCGTGGACTTGCCGCAGCCGCTTTCGCCCACTAGCCCAAGCGTTTCGCCCTTATACACGTCGAAGTCCAGCCCATCGACGGCTTTGACCGCGCCGACCTGGCGCTGAAGGATGATCCCCGCCGTAATAGGGAAATACTTTTTCAGGCCACGCACACGCAGCAGTACCTCGCGGCCCTTGCTATCGGTCTTTGGCGCTTCTTTTACCTGGGTATTAACCACATCAGCCATGCTCTGAAATCCTTGTTCGAATATCGTACCAGCACGCCGAATAATGATCGGGATGGCCTTCGGGCACTGGCATCAGCGGCGGGTTTTCTTGCAGACATTTCTCCATGACGTAGGGGCAGCGCGGCGCAAACGGGCAAGAGACGGGCTGCTGGCGCATATCGGGCGGGCTGCCTTCGATGGAAGTCAGACGCGAACCCCGGCGGTCAATGCGGGGCAGCGCCCCTTTGAGGCCGACTGTATAGGGGTGGCGGGTGTCGTTGAAGATCTCCTTGACCGGGCCGCGCTCGACGATAAACCCGGCATACATGACCTGCACGGTGTCGGCCAGCCCGGCGACCACGCCCAGATCGTGCGTAATCCAGATGACTGCCATACCGATCTTGTCACGCAGGCGTTTGACCAGATCGAGGATCTGGGCCTGGATAGTCACATCGAGCGCAGTGGTCGGCTCGTCGGCGATCAGGAGCTGCGGGTTGCAGGACAGGGCCATTGCGATCATGGCCCGCTGGCGCATACCGCCCGAAAACTGATGCGGGTAGCTATCCAGGCGCTGCGCAGCCATCGGAATGCCAACCATCGCCAGCAGTTCTGCCGCGCGTTCGCGGGCCTGTTCGTTGTTCATGCCAAGATGGAGCCGGAGCGCCTCGGTGATCTGCCGTCCGATGGTCAGCACCGGGTTGAGGGACGTCATCGGGTCCTGGAAGATCATGGCGATCTCCGCCCCGCGCACCATACGCATTTGTTCGCGGGAGAGCTTGAGCAGATCGCGGCCCCGGAACATGACGGAGCCGGCCTCGATCTTGCCCGGCGGCTGAGGGATCAGCCCCATGATCGCCAGGGATTGCACACTCTTACCACTGCCACTTTCACCGACGATGCCCAGGGTTTCGCCCTCGTTGAGGGTATAGGAAATCCCATTGACCGCGTAGACCGTGCCTTCTTGTGTGTGGAACCGGGTTGTGAGGTCTTTGACCTCCATTAAGACGGCCAAAGGCGTAAACTCCTTCTTCTAGGAGAAGAATCGACTGACGGGGTTGGTTCAGACGAGATCAACAATTTAATCTACTTTTCTGAAGTTGCACTATTCTATTGCAGATCGCGTTCTGGCTGCAAGTATACGTCAGTTTACCCGCAACGCATCGCCCCAAAGGGTGATGTGTGTTATCGCACTGAGATACGCACGCAGGCATAAATACGGTAAGCTGATAGCATCACACCAATTGGGTGGGGCGAGGTGAGCCGTGCGCCGCAAATTGTATGCCATTTTATGCGTCATCGTGCTGTTGAGCTTGAACGCCGGTCTGGGCGGCAGTCCTGTTAAAGCGGCAGACCCTGTGCCGCGTTTCGAGAAGTCCGAGTGCCCATTCGACGTGCCAAAAGGCCGCACCGTCGAATGTGGCTACCTGGTCGTGCCCGAAAATCGTCACAAGCTGGACAGCAAGACTATCCGCATTGCAGTAGCGGTCTTCAAGGCAAAGACCAAAATGCTGATAACCGACGCCGTCATTTACCTGGAAGGCGGCCCCGGCGGACACTCGCTGGAAACGGCCAGGATCAGCTTCTCGAATGCTTTTGCGCCGTTTGCGGCCAAGCGCGATTTTATCATGTTTGACCAGCGCGGCGTCGGCTATTCGGAACCGTCGCTGGATTGCCCGGAGGTGACGAAAGCGGCCTACGAGGGCATGACCAAACGCATGACCGGTGAGGAGCGCATCGCCAACCGGCTGAAGGGTCTCCAAGCCTGCCGTGACCGGCTGGCGGAAGAAGGGATCGACCTGTCCGCTTACAACAGCCAGGAAAACGCTGCCGACGTAAACGACCTGCGCACCGTCTTGGGCTACAAGACCTTCGACCTGTACGGCATTTCCTACGGCACGCGGCTGGCCCTGACCGTGATGCGCGACTTCCCGAGCGGTATCCGCAGCGCGATCCTGGATTCGATTGTGCCGCTTCAGGTCGATCTGTATGCGGACATTCCGGCCAACGCGGATCGCGCCTTTAACGTCTTTTTCCAGGGCTGCCTGCGCAACCGCCAGTGCAACGCTGCTTACCCTCAACTGGATAAGGTGTTTTACGGGCTGGTTGCCAGGCTGAACCAGAAACCGGTCACGATCAGCGTCCGGCATCCTTTCACGGGCAAGAAATATAACCTGCTGATTGATGGCGACCTGATGATCGAGTTGCTGTACCACGCCCTGTACTCGTCGCGGGTGATCATCTATCTGCCCAAGATCATCAGCGACGCTTCAAAAGGCAACTACCAGTTGCTGCAAGAAGCGCTGGGCGGCAGCCTGGTGCAGCACGAATACGTCAGTGCCGGGATGTACTACTCGGTGCAGTGCGCGGAGGAAATCAGCTTCGACACGGTGGAGAATCTGCGGGCCGCCGACAAGCGCTTCCCGAAGCTGGGCAAAGCCTTCGACGTGGAAAGCTATTATCATGCGTGCCGGATATGGAACGTCGATCCCGCCCCAGAAATTGAGAACAAGGCGGTGGTGATCGACAGGGCTAAAAAGATTCCAACGCTGCTGCTGTCGGGCGAATACGACCCGATCACGCCACCCCGTTACGCGGGGCTGGTGGCACAGACCCTGCCGGGAAGCTGGCAATTCCAGTTCCCTGGCGTCGGGCATGGCGTCAGCGTGGGCGACGAGTGCCCATACCGGGTGGCGCTGGCCTTCTTTGACAAGCCGACGGTCAAGCCCGAAATCGGCTGCATGTCAACGATGAGCCAGCCGCAGTTCGTTACGCGGTAAGGTACACTTTGCGCGCTAACGGATAAGGAAGCAGCGAGGTTGACCAAACAACAGGCGCGTCTGGCGGCTTTACAAAACCAGGTGAAACGGCTGGACGCCCGGTTGAGCAAACTGAACCGGGCGAGCAATCGTTATTCGTGGGTGCGGCTGGGGGTCTTTGTGGGTGGTGCGACCCTGGCAATAGGCACGTACTATGCGGCGGGGACAGGGCTGTTCTGGCTGGTGGGTGCCGTCTCGGTGGTCGCCTTCGGTGGCGTCGTGCGTTACCACCGCCAGATTGACCGGACGATAGCCCGTTATACGATCTGGCGCGGTTTGAAGGCCACCGAAATCGCTCGCATCCGCCTCGACTGGCCGCACATCCCCAGGTCGAAGCGCATCGAACCGCAGCCCGACCACCCCTTTGAAACCGACCTGGACATTGCCGGAGAACGATCCGTACACCAGTTGATCGACACGGCGACTTCCTATGGGGGCAGCCAGCGGCTCCGAGCCTGGCTGACCAACCCGATGCCCGATCCGGCGCTGATTGTGCAGCGACAGGCGCTCGTTCGGGAATTGATTCCGGCTACGCCGTTCCGGGACAAGTTGAGCATGAATGCGCTGCTCGGCTCTGACAACCCGAATGAGCGGTGGGACGGAGACCGCCTGCTGGCCTGGTTCGAGCAGCATACAGCGGCTCGTTCGCTGCGCAGGCCGTTGAGCGTGCTGGCGGCGCTGGCCGCCGTGAATGCCGTCCTGTTTGTGCTGAACAGCGCGGCGCTCATTCCGGCGGTATGGATCGCCAGCTTTTTGCTGTACTGGGCGGTCACTTTCAGTACGCTGCGCAACACCGGGGACGTGTTCGAGGATGCGGCCTCACTGAACGATGCGCTGAACAAGCTGCGCGCGGTCTTCCGCTTTTTGGAAACGTATCCTTACACGAATCGGCCCGCGCTGCGCAAGGTGTGCGCGCCGTTCCTGGATGCCGCGCACCGCCCCTCGGTGCAGTTGCGGCGGCTGACGCAGATCATGGCGGCGGCAAGTGTGGCGCACAACCCGTTGTTCTGGCTGCTGTTCAACAGCCTTGTGCCCTGGGATGTCTTTTTTGCGCACCAGTTGAGCCGTGCCAAAGCCGACCTCAAGGCTTTCTTGCCCGTCTGGTTGGACGTGTGGTACGAGCTGGAAGCTTTGAGCGCCCTGGCGACCTTTGGTTGCCTGAACCCGCAATACACGTTCCCGGAAGTTGCTGATGGCAATGCTCCAGTTGTGTTCAAGGGGCAGATGCTCGGCCACCCGCTGATTCCGGCGGATCGGCGGGTGTGCAATGATTTTGGGCTGGATCGCCGGGGCGAGGTGGCGATCATCACCGGGTCGAACATGGCGGGCAAGAGCTCGTTCCTGCGGACGCTCGGCGTGAACCTGTGCCTGGCTTACGCGGGCGGCCCGGTCTGCGCGCAGCGCTTTGAAACGTCGCTGTTCCGGCTGTTCTCGTGTATTCGGGTTAACGACTCGGTCATCGACGGCTTTTCGTACTTTTACGCCGAGGTCAGGCGGCTGAGAGCGCTGCTGGATGCCCTCGAAGAGGAGCATGTCTACCCGCTGTTCTTCCTGATCGACGAGATATTTCGAGGCACGAACAACCGCGAACGGCTGGTGGGCAGCCGGGCCTACATCCGTGCTCTGGTCGGGCGGAACGGCACAGGCGTGATCGCCACACACGACCTGGAACTGGTGAAACTGGAACAGGACATTCCACAGATCAGGAACTTCCATTTCAGAGAGGAAGTCGTCGAGGGGCGGATGGTCTTTGATTACAAACTGCGGCCCGGCCCCTGCCCGACCACCAATGCGCTCAAGATTATGCAGATGGAAGGCTTGCCGGTAGACGTGCCGCAGCCGGTGGGTTGACCTCACCCCTGGCCCCTCTCCCACTGGAGAGGGGAATCGATTCGCAAGGTGGCCGGTAACTGGTTGGACGGAGCCAATAGCGGGTGTAAACTCAGGCCAAGCCAACGGACACCGCAGGGCCATTCAAGATGACCACCTTGCCGCTCGATGGCGGCGCCACGCCGCCCCATTCTACGCCGCTGCCAGAGGATGTGCAGCTTGTGCAGCGATTGCGCGATGGCGACGAGTCCGCCTTTGAACTGCTGCTGGAACGCTACCAGACGTCGATGGTGAACGTGGCCCTCATGTACGTGCGGGAGCGGGCCGTTGCCGAGGACGTTGTACAGGAAACGTGGGTCGGCGTGCTGCAAGGCTTGTCACGGTTCGAGGGGCGCTCATCGCTCAAGACCTGGATATTCAGTATCCTGGTGAACCGGGCCAAGACGCGGGCACAGCGCGAAGGCCGCTACGTGCCCATTTCCGAGTTTGGCAATCCCGATGCCGAATCGTCTGAACCTGCGGTCAGCGCGGAGCGCTTCAACCCGGGAGATCATCCCAGATGGCCGCATCACTGGACATCGGCTGCGATGCCTCGCAGTTGGGATGAAATCCCGGAAGAACACCTGCTGTCGCAGGAAACGCGCGACGTGATCCGGCGGGCAATCGAGAGCCTGCCACCCAACCAGCGGGAGGTCATCACGCTGCGCGACGTACAGGAATGGGCCTCAGACGAAGTCTGTAATGTCCTGGGCATCTCCGAGACTAATCAACGGGTACTGCTGCACCGCGCTCGCGCCAAAGTGCGCCAGGCGCTTGAGCAGTATCTACAAAGGCAAGACTGATCGATGGCGTCGAACGAATTGACCTGCAAAGAACTGGTCGAACTGGTAACTGACTACCTTGAGGGTGTGCTTCCGCCAGCGGAGCGCCGCCGTTTTGAAGAGCATCTGGCGGGCTGCCAGGGCTGCTGGAATTACCTCCAACAAATGCGCGCGACGATCCGCCTGACCGGGCAACTGACCGAAGAAGCGATTGAGCCACAGGCCAGAGAAGCGTTGCTACACGTTTTCCGCGCCTGGAAAAACAGCGGGAAAGTGTAATACAGGGCAGTGTCTAACGCTCGCCGGGGACGTAGGGCACGCCCAATGCAGCCGGGGCGTCCTCGCCATGCCTGCGCCGCAGCAGGACCACAATGGTCAGCACGTAGGGCAACATAAGCAGGAACTCATAGGGAAGCTGCGGGATGTTGAGGGCCTGAATGCGGAACTGCAACGCATCGGCGATCCCGAACAGCAGCGCGCCCAGAAAAGCCAACGCTGGCCGACGGCGTGAAAACACAACCAGCCCCACCGCGATCCAGCCCCGCCCGGCGGTGATGTTCTCTTTGAACAGTTGCAACTGGCCGACGGTCAAGACTGCTCCACCCAACCCGGCCAGCGCTGCGCCGATGACCGTCGCCACGTAGCGGACGCGGACGACGTTGACGCCCGACGTATCGGCGGCGGCAGGGTACTGGCCGACGGCGCGGACGTTGAGGCCCCAGGTGGTGCGGGTCAGCGCGAACCAGACGGCGATCAGCAGCGCGCCGCTCAGGTAAACGGCGACGTTCTGCTGAAAGAAAATCGGGCCAAGCAGGGGAATGCCGCTCAAACCGGGAAAGGCGATCTCCGGGAAGCCCTGGACGTGTGGGCCAAGCTGCCCGGCGAAAAGCTGGCGGTAAAAGTACGTGGTCAGGCCTTGACCCAGGATGACCAGGATCACGCTGCTGATGACCTGGTTGGCGCGCAGCGTCACGACCAGCACGGCCAGGATGAAGCCCATCAGCCCGCCCGCGATCAGGGCTGCCAGCACGGCCAGGAGGTGACTCGCCAGCAGTGCCGACTCGCCACCGGGCGCGTTTTGAAGGGCGTAGGCGACGGTGAACCCGGCCAAGCCGCCGCCGAGCATCACTCCTTCCAACCCCAGATTCAGCACACCGGCCCGCTCGGTGATGATCTCGCCCAGCGCGGCCAGGAAGATCGGAACCATCAGACGAATGCCCGCCACGAGCAGTGCAGTCAGGAAGGTCAGGCTCAGAATGTGATTCCAGGGCATAGTACGTCAGTACATCCTTTGACCTCACCCCCGGCCCCTCTCCAACTGGCGAGGGGAGCCAAGCGAAAATACAGTGCCCACCATTTTCCCCTCTCTGCACAGCGGAGAGCGGCAGGGGGTGAGGTAAACTAAACCGCTCTCAACCGCTGCGCCAGTGCATCCGCCGCCAGAATGAACAGCACGACGAGCGCCTGAATGACCGTCGCAATGGCTACCGGCACTTTGGCGGACACGCTCATCGCTTCCGCCCCGTTGTTCAGCATGGCGAAGAAGACCGCCGCAACCAGCACCCCTGCCGGGTGCAGCCGCCCCAGAAGCGCGACCAGAATCCCTGTGAAGCCGAAGTTACCGCTGATGCCATCCTTCAAGCGCCCGGTGAGCGCCGCCACCTGGATGATCCCTGCCAGCCCCGCCAGCGCGCCGCTGAAGAGCATGGCCGTCACGATCTGACGGCTGACCCGGATTCCAGCGTAGCGGGCCACGTTCGGGTTGGAACCCACTGCCCGCCAGCGAAAGCCGGTAGGCGTCTTGAACAGGAGCACGTAGACCACCGGTACGAGGATCAAGGCGATGGCGACGCCAATGTGCAGGCGGTTGGGCAGCGCAGGCAGCGGAACGATTTTGCCGCTCTGGGGCAGGTAGCTGGACGGGTCTTTGAGCGGCTCGCGGGCCATAAACAGCAGAAAATAATAGGCGACGTAGTTTAACATCAGCGTGCTGATGATCTCGTTGATGTTGCTGCGCACTTTAAGCAGCGCCGCCAGCCCAGCCCACAGCGCCCCGCCGATCAGGCCCGCGATCAACATCAGGGCAACCAGAAGCGGCAAAGGGACGTTGGGCAGCGCCAGCGACACGATCCCGCCGCACAGCGCGCCGATGGTATACTGCCCTTCCGCGCCGATGTTCCAGACCTGGCTGCGAAAAGCTACTGTCAGGCCCAGGCCGATGATCAGGAGCGGGGTCGCCAGCAGGGTTGTTTCGGTCAACTGGCGCGGGCCGCCCGCCGCGCCGCGAAAGAGCGCCGCATACGCAGCCAGCGGATCGACCCCGGCCAGCGCGATCAACAGCGCGCCTGCCAGCAGAGCCAGCACACCGCCCAGGATGGGCAGCAGCACTGCCCGCAGCCAGGCGGGCAGGCGCATCACCGGGCGTGTGATCAGTGTCGAAGCGTGGGTCACGCCTTGCGCCCTGCCATCAGCATACCGAGCGTTTCCGGGCTGGCCCGGTTCGCATCAAAGACGCCCATGCATTCCCCTTCGTAGAGCACCAGAATTCGATCTGCAAGGTTCAATATCTCATCCAACTCGGTGGAAATGAGCAAAATGGCCGCGCCGCGATCCCGCGCTTCGATCAGGCGGCGCTGTACGTATTCGGTTGCACCCACGTCCAGGCCGCGCGTCGGCTGCGCCACGACCAGCACGCGCGGCTGCCGATCCAGCGCTCGCGCCAGCACCAGCTTCTGGGCGTTGCCACCGCTCAGTTGCCCGGCGCGTGTGCTGATCGAGGGCGTGCGAATGTCGTACTGGCTGACCAGCGCCCTGGCCTGCCCGTCAATGGCCGATTGCCGCAAGAAGCCGCGCCGCGTGTAGGGCAGCCTGTCGAAGGCTTCCAGCGCCAGGTTGTCGGCCACGCTGAAATCGCGCAGCAGCGCCAGCCCGTAGCGATCCGAAGGAACATAGGCCAGACCAGCCTCGACGCGGGCACGCGGCAGCGCCGCCGTCATGTCTTGCCCGCAAAGCTGGATCAGGCCGCGCTTCACGGGGCGCAGCCCGGCCAGGGCCGTTTCGAGTTCGGCCTGCCCGTTGCCTTCGACCCCGGCCACGCCCAGAATTTCGCCGGCCCGCACCTCGAAACTCAGGCCGCGCAGCGCTGGCAGCTCGCGGTCATCGTCCACCCATAGATCGACGACGCGCAGCACCGGGTCGCGCGGCTGGGCGAGCGACTTGTCGATGCGAAATGTCACCTCGCGCCCGACCATCATCCGTGCCAGTTCCGCGGGCGTCACCTTGCCTGTCTCGACGGTGTTGACGGTGCGGCCATCGCGCATGACCGTGATCCGGTCTGTGCAGGCCATAACCTCTTTCAGCTTGTGGCTGATGAAAATGATGGTGTGGCCTCTGGCCGCCAGATTGCGCAGGATACTGAGCAGGTCGGAAACTTCCTGCGGCGTCAGGACGGCGGTGGGTTCGTCCAGAATGAGCGTCTTCGCCCCACGATACAGGGCCTTGAGGATTTCCACCCGCTGCTGCTGCCCGACTGAAAGCTGGCTGACCTGCGCGCCTGGCTCGACTTGCAGCCCGTAGCGGGCCGAGAGCGCTTCGATGCGCCTGTACACGTCGCGCTGCCGTTCCAGCAGCGGGTGGCGTGGCGAGGGCTGGCCCAGGATCAGGTTTTCTGCGACGGTGAAGGTTGGCACGAGCATGAAGTGCTGGTGCACCATGCCCAGGCCGTGCACAATGGCTTCGTGCGCTGAATGGAAGTGAACTGGCTGTCCGTCGAGGAGAATGTCGCCTGCGTCCCGGCTGTACAGGCCGTACAGGACGTTCATCAAGGTGGTTTTGCCCGCGCCGTTTTCGCCGAGCAAGGCCAGCACTTCACCCCGCTGCACGTCCAGATCGACGTGATCGTTGGCGAGCAGCGTACCGAAACGCTTGACGATGCCGCGCATCTGCACGGCCAGGGGTTGGTTGGGCATGGCAATGAGTTTACCTCACCCCTACCCTCGTGTCTCAGCGGAAAAGGCAGAGGTCTTTGCCCTGTTGCTCAAGCCGCAGGGCTGAGATTACGAAGCCTCTTCGAGGCTGTATTAGCCCCGCAGGGGCTTTGTAGATTCAGCCCGGTGCTTCAGCGCCGGGCATAGCTGTACCGAATTACTTGCTGGCCGTCGCGGCCATCGTCGCTTCGGCTGTCGGCGTGGCGGCCTCACCAACGAAGGGCACAACCAGTTTCTTGGCAGCGATGTCGGCTTTGGCCTTTTCAATCGCGTCCAGGGTGTCCTTGCCGATCTTATCGGTGAAGGCCGGGTTGAGGGCAATGTCCACTGCGCCGTCGGCCACGCCAAAATCATACCAGGCGTTGTCGAACTTGCCGGTCTCAACATCCTTCACGAACGCATTGAAAATCGGCGACATATTCCAGACGATGCTCATCGGCACGGCGTCGGGCGCGCGCTTGGACATATCGCCCACGTAGCCGATGGCGAAACCCTTGACCTGTTTGGCAGCTTCAATCGCGCCCAGAGCCGGGCCTTCGCCGCACGTCACCCAGGTATCGACGCCCGCCGTGTCGTGCTGGGCCAGGGCCGCCTCTTTGGCTTTCTGCACGTCACCCCAATCGCCGACCTGGCCGTGCACGAGCGCTGCTTTGGCGTTGATCGTCCTGGCCCCGGCCAGCAGCGCCTCGCCCATGGCGTGGCAGACCGGAATGTCGAAGCCGTACAGCCCGCCCAGGCTGCCCGTCGCCGACAGCTTCGCGGCGACGATCCCAGCCAGGTACGCGCCCTCGTAGAAGGGCTGGCTGTAGTCGCCGACATTCTTGGCGGTGTGCTTGATGCCGCCCGCCCAGATGAAGGCCACCTCGGGGTGGTCAGCGGCGACTTTAAAGACTGCATCCTGGAAGCTGAAGCTGTGGGCGATGATGGCGTTGTAGCCGTCATCGATGTACGACCGCATGACGCGCTCGGCGTCGGTATCGGCGACAGATTCTTTGAGCGTTACGTCGTAGCCTTTGTCTTTCAGCCCGTTCAGGGCGTTGACGGCGGCTTCGGCCCAGGAGCCGTCGTTTTGCGGGCCGATCAGGATCAGGGCCACGCGCACCTTCTTGAGGACGGGCGCCTCGGTGGCGGCGGCGGTCTGCGCGTAGGCGATGCCTGTGCGCAGCGACCCGCCCGAAGCAAGCAGCGAGAGAACAAGCAAGCTGGTTAATGCAGCCAGAAGCAAAGTCCGTCTTTGGGCTTTCATCGTTAATTCTCCTGCGGGTTGGGCAAGTTGACAGCGCGTATATTAACACAGGGCTATTGTATGGGGCCTGGTTAATCGTTATATTGGGCACAATGACGAAACTGGTGAACGACTCGCGGAGAATGCCATGTCCACAAAGCCTGTTGAGCGCCGCAGAATCAGGCCCTTCGACGCCCCATCGAACGAGGAAATCGAGCAGTATTATTCGGGAATGAGCCGCTTCTGGCATCCGGTCTTGCCGGTGGCAAGCCTGCCCGCCGGCCAGCCCTATGGGTTGGAACTACTGGGTGAGAAGATCGTGCTGGCACGGCTGGACGGCAAGGTGGTTGCCATGCAAGACCTGTGCCGTCACTTCCAGGCACAGCTTTCGCTGGGCGAAATCATGGCCGGGCCGGACGGCCAGCAGTGTTTGATGTGCAAGTATCATGGCTGGCAGTACGACAGCACCGGGCAGTGTGTTGGCATCCCGCAGCTATTGCCGGGGCGGGAGATTCCTGCCGAGGCGTGGGTTCCGACCTATCTGGTGCAGGAACGCTACGACCTGATCTGGGTGTGCCTGGACGAGCACCCGACGTTCGACATTCCTGAATTCCCCGAACTGTCCGACCCGGCATTCCGACCCGGCCCGCTGCGCGTCTACGAACCCTGGTCGTCCAGCGCGCCGCGCGCCATCATGGGTGCGCTGGACGACACGCATTTCCCCTGGGTACACGAACATACGTTGGGAGATCGCAGTCAGGTGGCTGCGCCCGATCACAAGGTCTGGCGCGAGGGGCGCTACCTGATGTCGCAGTACAGCATCTTGCAGCCGCGCAATGTAACGATTTCCCAAACGGATGGGAAGGCGGAACCGGCGCTGGACACCGTGACGTACACCAACTTCGTCGGCGTGCCGAACGTGATCCGGCTGCTCAAAGATAGTTCCGACGGCAAGCGCTACGCGATCTGGCTGGCGACCTACCCGATCCGCTACAACCTGACGCAGACCTTCTGGCGGGTGGCGCGCAACTACGACCTCGACCCGGCTCACGACCAGGTGTACGAGGATTTTGAGGACATCGTGCGCGCGCAGGACAAGCCCGTCGTGGAGAGCCAGCGACCCTGGCTGCTGCCGCCCTTCTGGACACACCTGGAAATGCCGCTGCGTCCGGCAGACCTGCCACTGATCGAATACCAGCGGTGGCTGGAAGAATTGGAGATCATGCTGACGGTGTGAGGAGATATGCCTCACCCCCGACCCCTCTCCACAAGGTGGAGAGGGGCGTCCACTCCGCTGAGTTCCTCCTCGCTGCTGGCGGAGAGGGGGTGAGGTTAATTCAAACTGTCGGTACATGAAACTCTCGTGGAGAGGGGGAAGCGGCAGGCAACGCCCCTATCTCTGTCTTCACGCATTTGTGCACATATGACAACTGGTAGCCCGGCCTGTGATATTTTGCACTAATTAGCGCCGCCTGTTACGCACTATGATCAGAATAAAGTGGGGACTCCTGTCCTCGCTATCCGACTCAGAGGCGAGGGAAGCGCATGGCGAAGGGCACGATCAGGATTGATCAGAGCCGCTGCAAGGGCTGTAACCTGTGTGCAACCGCATGTCCCAAAGACCTGATTCGCATCGCGCTCGATAGACTCAACACGGGTGGCTACCACCCTGCAATGCTGTTCGACCCTGGCAGCAACTGTACTGGCTGCGCACTTTGCGCTGTGATGTGTCCGGAGGTGTGCATTAGCGTTTACCGCGAAGCCCCGGTCAAGGGCCGAACGCCAGTACCGGCCTGACCACCAGGAAGGCTGATTGCATGACCAAAGAACTGCTCAAAGGCAATGTTGCTATTGCCGAGGCGGCGCTCCGCGCTGGCCTTGAAGCCTACTTCGGTTACCCGATTACCCCGCAAACCGAACTGCTCGAACATCTTTCGCGGCGCATGATCGAACTGGGGCGCGTTTTCCTTCAGGCCGAAAGCGAGATCGCGGCGATCCACATGGTGTACGGCGCGGCCTGCACTGGCGCACGAGTGATGACTTCCTCGTCCAGCCCTGGCTTCAGCCTGATGCAAGAGGGTCTATCGTACATGGCTGGGGCGGAAATCCCGTGTGTGATCGTGGACGTGATGCGCGGCGGGCCGGGCCTGGGCAATATCCTGCCCTCCCAGAGTGATTACTTCCAGGTGACACGCTCCGCCGGGCATGGCGATTTTCGGCCTATTGTGCTTGCGCCTGCCTCGGTGCAGGAAGCTATCGACTTCACCGGGCTGGCCTTCGACCTGGCCGAGAAGTATCGCCATATGGTGATTCTGGCCGCCGACGGGCTGATCGGGCAGATGATGGAACCGGCAGAACTGCCTGCCATGCGGGCGGTCAGGCGGGGCGAACGCCCGGCCTGGGCAACCACCGGGGCGATGGGCCGCGCCCGCAATATCATCTCCTCGATATACATGCAAGCCGAGGAGGAAGAAGGTTACAACCTTAAGATACAGAAGCGGCTGCGCCAGATCGCCCAGGCCGAGCAGCGCTGCGCAGAGCACATGACCGAAGGCGCGGTGTTGCTGGTGGTGGGCTACGGCACGGCGGGGCGGGTGGCCTACACCGCTGTCGAAGCAGCCCGCAAAGCCGGGATGAAGGTGGGCTTACTGCGCCCGCAGACGCTGTGGCCCTTCCCGGAGAGACGCCTGTCCGAACTGGCCGATAACGTTGAGGGCTGTCTGGTGGTCGAGATGAATGCCGGGCAAATGGTCGATGACGTGCGGCTGGCGATTGGCGGCCAGATTCCGGTCAGTTTTTACGGGCGTATGGGCGGTGTCGTGCCGATGCCGGAGGATGTGTTGACCACGATTGAAACCGAATACAGGCGGCTCGCACAGGCAGTTCCTTCCAATCGCTGGACGAAAGAGGCGCTATGTTGATGGCAGAACGTACAGCACAAACGGAAAGCGAAGACAGGGTGCCGGGCATGGAAGCGGTGTACGAACACCCCCGCACCCTGAACAAAGTGGTTACTCATTACTGCCCCGGCTGCACGCACGGCATCGGGCAGCGCCTGGTGGCCGAAGCTCTGGATGAACTGGGGCTGCGCGAACGGACGATCCTGGTGGCCTCGGTGGGTTGTTCGGTATTCGTCTACAACTACTTCGACGTGGACGCCGTGCAAGCGGCGCATGGCCGCGCCCCGGCGATGGCAACCGGGATCAAGCGCCTGGAACCTGATCGGATTGTGCTGACCTACCAGGGCGACGGCGACATGGCCTCCATTGGCCTGGCCGAGGTCGTCCACGCGGCAGTGCGGGGCGAAAAGATCACCACGATCTTTATCAACAACGCCATTTACGGCATGACGGGCGGGCAGATGGCCCCGACTTCGCTGCCGAAGCAGCAGACCACTTCCTCGCCCTTTGGCCGGGATGTCAGACTGACCGGCAACCCACTGCGCATGAGCGAACTGCTGGCCGGGCTGGACGGTTCCGCGTACATTGTGCGGCGCTCCCTGCACGACGCCAGGAACGTGCTCAAGGCGAAAAAGGCGGTGCTGACCGCGCTCAAGGTGCAGATGCACGGGTTGGGTTTCAGCATGGTGGAACTGCTCTCCAGCTGCCCGACCAACTGGGGCCTGTCGCCCGAAGAATCGCTGAAGTGGATCGAGAACGAGATGATTCCATACTTCCCGCTGGGCGATTACAAGGTGGCCGACGAAGTGGCCGCGCTGTAGCACAGGTGGACAGACGATGCAAGAAGAATTCTTGATTGCCGGGTTCGGGGGACAGGGTGTCATGTTCGCGGGGCAGCTTCTGGCCTATGCCGCGATGGGCGAGGGGCTGCACGTCACCTGGATTCCATCCTATGGGCCGGAGATGCGCGGTGGGACGGCCCACTGCTACGTCGTCATCAGCGACAGGCCGATTGGTTCGCCCGTCGTCCGGCGGCCCCGAGTCGTCATGGCCTTCAACAATCCGTCCTTTGAGAAGTACGAGTCGTATACCGCGCCGCAGGGCCTGCTGGCGTACAACGTCTCGCTGATCGAGGCCAACAGCGGGCGAGAGGACGTGATCAGGCTGCCTGTGCCGGCGACAGACCTGGCCGATGAAACGGGCGATCTGCGGCTGGCAAACGTGGTGATGCTGGGGGCGGTGCTGACGGCGCACCCTGTTCTGCCGGTGGCGGCCATCAGGCGCGCGCTGGACGAGCACATTCCCGCCCACCACCGCGATCTGCTGCCGAGAAACCTTGAGGCACTCGACAAAGGCGTAGCCTTTGCTGCCCGGCTTGGCGAGGCGGTAGCTCACCTGGGATAGCTGAACAAACTGCGCACAGGAGAGACAATGCTGACGGTTGCCGAGATTATGACGCCGAACCCGATCACCATCCGGCGCGATACACCCTTGAGCGCTGTGATCGGGCTGATGAAGTCGCACCGCTGCCGCCAGTTGCCCGTCGTGGATGAGGGGCGGCTGGTCGGGATCGTGACTGACCGCGACATACGGCTGGCGATGAACTCACCGCTGATCCTGCATGACCGATCCGACGATCAGACCCTGCTGGCCTTCACGACGGCAGAAGCCTGCATGACCTCCGACCCGATGACCGTCGAACCCGGCACACCAGCCGCACAGGCGGCGCTTGTGCTCAAAACGTATAAATTCGGCGCGCTGCCCGTCGTTCACGAGGGGCGGCTGGTGGGAATCGTCACCGTAAGCGACATTCTGGACAGCTACATAAGCCTGTTGAGCGCACAAGAGAAAGAGGTTTGCCCATAGCGTTTGAGGCTTGAATGACAACGGAGGAAAGCCATGAGCTATTGCAATATTCTCGTTCCTCTGGATGGTTCCGAACTGGCCGAATTGGCCTTGCAGCACATCGACCAGGTGGCGAAGCCAGGCGCTCAGATTCACCTGTTATCCGTCGCCGAGATGCTGATCGCCGAGATCGCTGAACAACCGACGGGGGCAGTAACCACACTGCTCAACGGTGTGTACTGGACAACCAGCCTGCCATACGAGCAGAGGCCACTGGTACAGAACGCTCACGACACGCAGGAGTTCAACCAGCGGTTCGACTACTTGCAGCGCACCAGCGAACGGCTGAGAGAGAAAGGCTACGAGGTCAAAATCGAGGTATTGCCGGGCGAGGTGGTCGAGACCATTGTGGAGACCGCCAGGAATGGCTGCGACTTGATCATCATGGCGACGCATGGTCGCACCGGACTGCGCCGCGTGCTGCTCGGCAGCGTCGCCGAGGGAGTGCTGCATCGCGCCCCGTGTCCCGTCCTGCTCATCTCGGCACGTCGAGGATGAGTTTTACGCAGTGTGGCTCAGGCCAGAGCACTGAGTCTGCGGAATCCATCGCAATGGGCCAGATACGCACACGAATAGCTGCAAGCCGATAAACGATGCCTTACTGCAAATGTGGAATGAGACCGTCTCCGGGACGGTCTTTTTGTTGTAGACGATCCGCTTCGTTTTTGCGATGACGGCACTCAGGGATTGCTCTATGCTTCTCGCAGAATAGCAAGGATGCGCAACGAATCCTTAGCAGGAGCGAGGGTGATGAATGCTTCAGATCGTCCGTGGGAATGGAGGCCGTCGGCATTTGCCAACGCCATGATAGCAACAATGCTGCAACTTCCGTTGGTGCATCGTTTGATGAGCAACCAGATTCTGCTGCTCAACTTCACCGGGCATAAGTCCGGCAAACGATACAGCGTACCCGTCGGTTATGTTCGTGAAGGCGCAAAGGTCACTATCTTGACCAAACGCATTCGTACATGGTGGCACAACTTTCAAGCAGCGGCCCCGGTTGAAGTACGCATCGAGGGAAAAGTCTATCAAGGCAACGCGAGGGTCGTGACAGACGTTTCGTCTGTCGCTCCACTCCTCACTGCATTAATGATCAAGTATCCCCACTATGCCCAATTCTACGGAGTCCGGCTTGTTTCTGGAGGCCGACCCGATGGGGAGGACATACGTCGCGTCGCTCCAAAGATTGTCGTGGTCGAAGTCGCGCTGGCAAGATAACGATGGCACTTTTCTGGCTCAAGTCCGCCCACAGTCTGGTCTTTGTCGTCGAGAGCAGCGCCATTCTCTATATTCTCTATAGCGGCCTGTTCAACGTGCGCGGCCCCTGGCTGGTCGTGGCCGTCGGGCTGGTGCTGGCTGAAATGGCCGTATACGTCGCCAACGGGATGCGCTGCCCACTCACCAGACTGGCGAAGCAGTGGGGCGACCCGACAGGCGATGACTACATTGCAGACCTCTTCTTGCCGGAAGGTTTCGCGCGGCTCGTGCCCCTCATCTGCGGCACGATGGCGATCATTGGACTGCTGGTCGTGGGATTGCGGCTGCTGGTCGGCTAAACAAAACCCTCTCCGCCGGAGTTTCACACTCCGACACCTGATATTGACCTCATCCCCTGCCCCCCTCTCCGCAAACAGAGAGGGGCCGGGGGTGAGGCGAAATGAGGCTGCTACAACGAGTGGAATGCCTCGTCAAAGCGCGCCAGCGCTTTTTGTGTTTTCTCCGGCGGCAGCGCATACGAGAAGCGAATCCAGTTCTTCCCGGCCTCCGAGAAGTGGATGCCGGGGATGACGGCCACGCCGTAATTCTCGCCCATGTAGCGCACGAACTCGTCGGAGTCGGCCATCCCACCGCGCGTGATCGGCTCGATGCAGTTGACAAAAGCGTAATAGCCGCCTTCGCCGATGATGGCGTTGTAGCCTTTGTCCTTGAAGAACTTGCGCGCGATCTCGCGGCTGGTGTTGGTCGGGCCGATGATGGACGCAGCCGCTTTGCCGAAGCCCATCTCGTAGGCGGCCATAGCGACAGCCTGCGAATAGAAGCTCGGCAGCACGCCGTGACTGGATCGGTTGGTGATGAACTTGACAACCTTCTCCGAAGCCACCAGATGCGCGCCGCGAATGTTGGACGCGCCGAGCGACTTGGTGAGGCCATCCAGGAAGATCAGACGGCTGCGCTCCTCCGGCGAGAAAGCCTTCAGCACCACATTGATGTCCGAGGGCGCGCCGCTGGTGATCCAGTGGTACATCCAGTCGAACAACACAAACGGGATGCCCAATTCAAGTGCTCTGTGGGCCAGTTCGATCTGGCGCTGCAAGGGCAGGCAGTTGCCCGTCGGGTTGTCGGGCGAGGTAATGATCACCCCGGCGATGCGCCGCGCACCGTGCCTTTCGCAAAACTCGACGCAGGCCGCCAGCGACTCTTCGGTATATTGCCAGGCTGTTTCCTCGTGGCCGGGCGCGAGCAATACGTTCTGACCGACGCCGTATGGCCCCCAGTTGTAGCTGACCCAGGGCACGCGCGACGTGAGCAGCACGTCGCCGATGCGTCCTGTGCCCAGTGTGACCATCGCCTGATAGGCTTTGACCAATCCATCACGTCCGCCGTCGGTTGCGATAATATTGGTGGGGCCATAGCCCGTTTCGGGCGCGAACTTCCAATACTGCTCGGCAGTCGCCTTGCGAAAGGCATCCGTTCCGTAGCCGAAATCGTAGCCCGTGCCATGCGCTTTGAGCATCGCGTTGGCACGATCCAGCAGTTCATGAGGGACACCAGGCAGGCTTGCGCCGCCGTCGCCCTGCGAGGCGTCGAAGGTTGGCGCGTCCTTGCCGAACTTGGCGCGGTAGCCGTCCAAAGACTTTTTGATGACGAACATCTTGGACTGCGGAATATCGACCTGGCGCGAGGGAAAGTCATTGACGGGAACCAGCGCCTCGTCAGGGACGACAAACACGGGGGAGTCCAGGGAAACAAGGGGTTTGGGCTGAGTGGTCACGCAAAGCTCCAATCTTTTGTATCAGGGTTTGTTGATTGTGGCGCTGTCAGGGCAGGCTGTCAATTGGCATTCGTAACAACGACAGCTATGATTTTTGGGCGGCGGATTACTCCGGCGGACGTGCTGCGGCACAGCGCGGAAGCGTTTTTCACGGCGCGGGTTCTGGCGCAGGATGGGGACTTGATATACCCTATCGCATGATCCGACAGCACAGCATAACGCCATGAGTCTTAGGTAGTCGAAGCCGGGGAAACCCGCTTTATTGTCCGCTTGCCAGTCCGGGCAATGGCTCAACCTGAATAACACAGAATAACACACAGGAGTACACCATAATGACACGTGTAGGCTACATCGGCCTGGGCCTGATGGGGTCGGCAATAGCCCGTAACTTGATGAAGGCAGGGTGCTCGCTGGTGGTGCACAACCGCAGCCAGCAAATCGTGGAGCAGCTTGTCAGCGAGGGCGCGACGGCAGCACATTCACCGAAGGAAGTGGCGCAACAGGTCGATTTTGTCTTCACCAACCTGCCCGACTCGCCGGACGTGGAAAAGGTCGTGCTCGGCCCGAACGGGATCAGCGAGGGCGCGCACGAGGGCCTAATCTACGTGGACAACAGCACCATCAAGCCGGAGACGGCCCGCCATATCGCGGCAGAACTGGCAAAGGTGGGCGTTGCCGCGCTGGATGCACCCGTCAGCGGCGGGCAGATCGGCGCGCAGCAGGGCACGCTGGTGATCATGGTCGGCGGCCCGCAAGAAGCCTTCGACAAAGCTGTGCCGCTGTTCAAAGCGATGGGTAAAAGCTGGCTGCTGGTAGGCGACAGCGGCGCGGGCCAGATCGCCAAAGCCGCCAACCAGATCATGGTCGGCGCGCAGATGGCCGCGATGGGCGAACTGATGGTCTTTGCGCAGAAGTGCGGCGTCGATCCGTTCAAGGTGGTGGAAGCCATCAAGGGCGGCGCGGCGCAGTGCTGGACGATGGACGTGAAGCCGCAGCGCCTGGCGCAGGGCATCCGCACGCCGGGCTTCAAAGCCTACATGCAGCTCAAAGACCTCAAGATCGTGCTGGATACGGGGGAAACTTACGCCGTGCCACTGCCCCTCAGTGAGATCACGACGGAACTCTTCCAGGCCATGATCGACATGGGCAACGGCGAACTGGACAACTCTGCCGTTCTCAGCGTTCTGGAACAAGAGGCGGGCGTGCGGGTCGGGCCAACCATCGTGACGCCGTAGGATCGGCGTTGAGGCTATTGACCTCACCCCCGGCCCCTCTCCGCTTCGCAGAGAGGGGAGTCAATACCCACTGTATCGCCCACCGGCGACTCCGCGCCAACTGACGAGAAGGCCGGGGGTGAGGTCAGGGTTTAGCGCATCAACTGACGCCACACAACGTCGAGCGCCTGCAAGGTGACGAGGTTGCGCACCGTGTAGCCGTATTTCAAGTTTGCTTCGTTGAACACGCCGCTATTCCCATCCGGCGGGACGGTCAGGTGGATCAAGTCGTTGTCGATGCCGTTGTTGGGCAGGCCGTCGAGCGCCGCTTGCAGGTTCATCACGGGTATGTTCTTCTCGTAGGCGATAGTCAGCACCACCTGGTTGATCTGGCGCGACTTGTCGCGCACGGCCAGGTCTTCGGGGAAGGTACTGAGCACGGGCAGAATGCCGTGATCCATCGTTTCTTTGACCACTTCACGCAGGAAGTAGTTGTATTCGCGGGGCGTCATGACCAGCACGTCGGCAGTGCCAAACATGATGAGGGCGATACCGGGTTTGTTCAATCGGTACTCACACAGCAGCGGGGACTCGCCCTTGTAGCACAGTTGCGGGTTGGCCCACTGCGGATCGAGCACGGCACTTGAGTTAAAGCCGTTGTGCGCGGCAGCGCTGTCCACCACCCACGAATTGATGATCCCCTCGCGCGGCGGCACAGAGAAGTGATCGATCACCGCCTGGAGATAACCATACTGGCCCAGGTCGTATTTCTTGAAGCCGAACGGCGTCAGGAATGCCCAGTGGTCGGTAATGCAGTCGCCCACTTTGGAAAAGACGGCGGGGTTGTTGCCGAGTGCTTTGCCCTTCTGCCGGATGATCTGCGCCTGCGCGCGCATCTTGGGGGTGATCTGCGGAATGATCGGTGCAGTCAGGTTCCGGTCCAGGACGACGGTGGGGATGGGGCCGGGGGTCGGGCCGGCGGGCGTTGGGCCGCCAGGCACGGCGGGCGCATCGGGGTTGCCCTGCCCTGGCTGAAGCAGCACGTCGCTGAACGGCAGACGGTATACGCTCACGCCGGTCTGAATCTTCAAGAACGACGTTTTGACCCAGCCACGCACGCCGCTGTCCACGACATGCACCAGCACCCACGATGTGTCTCTGTTGCGCGCTTCAAGCACCAGCGCCGTATTGGTGGTGAGTTTCGTGATCGTGTCGTATTTTGTGCCAGGGCCAACCCGCATATTGATCTCGGCAGTGGCCCAGGCGTTTGGCGTTTCCGCGCGCACCGTGGTCTGGCCCAGGATAGCCATCAGGGCAATCGACAGCAGGATCAGCAGGCTAAAAAAAGTAGATCGGCGGATCATAACAGTACCTCGTCGGATGTTTATCTCAAGAATTGCCCGGTGAAGGTGTAAACGTGCTGGCAGGCGGGCGCCTCATTTAAGGTCAGGACGCGCGTGATCGTCCAGGTGGTCTGGCTGGTAAAGACCAGCGTCAGCTTGATACGCCCAGGGCCGAGCGCTTCCGGCGCGGCGCCCGAATAGGCGTAGACGTTTTCCCGGACGCGAGCCATGTAGTACGGGTTCAATTCCTGGCCCTTGTACATCAGGCCGCTGCCCCTGGGCGTCAGCGCGACCAGCGACGGGCAGTAGTTGATCGGGGCGACGTTCGCGCAGTCGCCGACCAGCTTGTCGATGCCGGGCGTCACGTCCCAGATGGTCTGGGTGGTCGGCGCAAAGCCCTGGCCGCCTGAATCGCCTGCGCTGGCAGAATCGGTTCCACCCGTGTTGCCCGTGTCGGGCGGCGGGGCTGCGATCACGGGTGGAATGTCCGCTTTCGCCACCTGCTCGCACGCGCCCAGGCTGTGTACAGCGGCCTGGGCCACCCACGCCTGATCGCGGCCCTCAGCGTCGATCTTCCACCAGGGCGCGCCGTTAGCGTCGTTCGCCCAGCCTTTCACCGGGTAGCTGGAATTGGCGTCCATGAAAAACAGCGAGCCGCGTTCGTCACCGGGGCCAACCCGCACCGGGACCCGCCCTTTGCTGTCGGCGGGCAGGCCGACGGTGCAGGGCATCGCTTCGGGCAGTGCGTTGATCGGCGTGCCATCAATCACGGCAAACGGAAAGTCGGTTTTTGCGGTGGGCGCAGCGATGACGTTCAGGCCATCTTTCCCGCCCAGGCGGATGCGCACCCACTCACCGGCGTTGAGCGTCACGGAACTGCCAAGCGCGGTGATCGCAGCGCTCCCGGCGATGGCGGCGATTTCCAGGCGATCTTTGGGAGTGGCTCGCGCATACAGGATAGCCGAGGATAGTTCCACGTCCGCCCCGTTGATGGAGAGATGGGCCGTCTGGTCGGCTTTGTCGCCCGCCAGTTGCAGCAGCAACCCCGACGAGGCTTCGCCCTTGCAGGTGGCCGGGTTGCCCGTCGTCAGCGTGAAGGCTTGCATCGGATTTTTGTAAAGGAAATCGGCGTCGGTATCGGTTTCGTCCAGGACGGTCAGCGATTGCACGTCGCCCGTGACCTTGACCTGCGGCGCATAGGCCCAGCCGACGGCCTTTTCCAGCCGCACGCGCAGCCAGTCGCCCGCCGCATTGCGACCATCCGCGACAGCATTCTGATTGGGCAGCAGTTTGAGCGCCGCCGGGTAGCCCGGCCCGGCTCCGCCGCGCAGCAGCACCGTGTTGCCCTTGCTGACGACGGGCAGCGTGGGCAGATCGGTTGCGCGAACGTTGGAAGTCAGCGAGGCATCCCCGAACAAAACTGCCGTGATGCCTTTGCTGGTCGTGGGCAAGCCCGCCTGAATGTGCAGCGTTGCAATGCCCCATTTCCCGGCAGCGGGATCGGCTGCGGAGGTCGTCAGGCTGGCAATATCGGCAAGGTTAATGTGGTCGCCTCTGGCCTTGAATTCGCTGCTGGCAGACCCCGTAAACGTGGCTTTTGCCGTGTCGTAACCCAGACACACGCTGTTTGCGCCGCTGGCCTCTGCCGAGCTGCACGCCTGCTTGACCGCGCCGAGAACTGTTTCCGCCAGCGCTGCACACGTGCTGCCCGTCTCTCGTGCGTCCACCCGCTGCGATGTGAGCGGGAACACCCCCGCCGCCAGCACAAACAGGCAGAACAACACGATTCCCAAGCGAGTACGATGCATGATCGCCCTCCACCCATAGCCACCATTGGCGGACAACTATAGTCGGTGAAAGTTGAGTTTGCAACCTGCGTGCACCTGACCTCACCCCCTGCCTCTCTCTTAGGGACGCTTTGCAGACGCATAGGCTGCGCCCTTGAAAGCCGCGCCAGGAAACTGTACACTGACGCCCACTTTGGCCTGTTGTGCTGCTTATTGAGGAACTGATGAGACGTTCCAGCATCCTGATTGTTCTGACCGGGCTGATCGGCCTGCTGATCCTGTCCGCCTGTGGTCAGCAAGACAGCCCCGTGAAGGCTGTCGAAGCGTACCTGAACGCGCGCGTCGCCAGCGATGCGCCCAGGCTGATCGCCCTATCCTGCAAGGAGTGGGAAGGCCACGCCAGGGACGAAGCCGCGTCGTTTCAGTCGATGAACGCCAAACTGGACAGCATGAGTTGTTCGCCCAAGAGCGACGATGGACAGTCCAGCGTCGTGGCCTGCCAGGGCAAGATCGTGACGACCTATGCCGGGGAAACCCGCAACTGGGACCTGGCGGCGCGGAGCTTCAAGCTGGTCAAGGAGGACGGCCAGTGGAAGATGTGCGGCTACCAGTGAGTTGCGGGAAATAAGCTCGCCAGCCTGTCGCGTTCCTCGCCGCTCAGTTGGATGTCCAGAGCTTCCCGCACCGGCGTGAAATGCTCCGGCTTGCGCGGGCCGATGATCGGCGCGGTCACGTCCGGGCTGCTCATCACCCAGGCCAGCGCCAGCCCCGCCATGCTCACGCCGCGCTGCTCGGCCTCTAGCTTGAACTGATGCAGGGCCGCAAAGGTGGCCTCGTTCCAATGCTGAAGGTACGGTTCGGGGCGCAGCGTCATGCGCGAGCCTTCGGGATAGGCATCGGTCAGGCGGTATTTGCCGGTCAGCAGGCCGCCCGCCAGCGGGCTGAACGGCGTGTAGCCCAGGCCCTGGTCGCGGCACAGCGGGAACATCTCGCGCTCGTCGGCCCGATCCAGCAGGCTGTATGAGTTCTGCACCCATTCAAAGCGGTGCAGGTTGAGCCTGTCGCTGATCCACAGCGCTTTGATCATCAACCAGGCGGGCATGTTGGAGGCGCCAATGTAGCGCACTTTGCCCTGGTGGATCAGGTCGTCCAGGGCGCGCAGCGTCTCGTCGAGGGGCGTGGTGGGGTCTGGCTCGTGGATGAGGTACATATCCAGATGATCGACGCCCAGGCGCGACAGGCTGGCCTCGATCTGCCGCATGACATGGTAACGCGACAGGCCCCAGTCGTTCGGGCCATCGCCGACGGGGTTAAAAACTTTGGAACTGAGCACCAGTTGATCGCGGACACGCGAACCCTTGCTACGCAGCCACTTGCCGATGTACGTTTCGCTGCGCCCGCCGCCGTAGGCATCCGCCGTATCGAAGAAGTTGATGCCCATGTCCCAGGCCACGTCCATCAGGGCCAGCGCCTGTTCTTCCATCTCGCCTTTGCCGAAAAAGGCGGGGGCGCTGCCGATCCCGCCGAAGTTGCCGCAGCCGAGGCCCACCGCCGAAATCTTGAGGCCGGTTCGTCCGAGTTTTTTGTAATGCACTGTTTAGCTTCCCGCTGTAAAATGCTGCCGATCAGCAGTCTACGGAACTTTCCAGAAATTTCAGTTTTAAATATATAATACCTATAATATCCTCTGGAATTACCAGCCGCTAACGGGGGTTGGCAGTACGACTGGTAGTTACCTCGGTAGAGAAGGGACAGTCTATGACGGACGTTCAAGAAGAACAAGACCTCAAGCAGAATGTCGAGAATCACGGCGGAATCACCGTCATTCGCGGCGGTGGGTTCCAGCGCGGCTGGAACGGCATCCACTACAAGCAGGGGCTTTCCGGCAAAAACGTCGGCTCGAAGGCGCTGTCGATCAATGTGGCGACAGTTCCGGTGGGCGGCGTGGCGAAAGCGCACATCCACGACGGCTTTGAGGTGATGCTGTATATTGTGGAGGGCCGCGTCCGCCACGAGTTTGGCCCTGGCCTGAAAAATTCCATCGAGAATGAAGCCGGTGACTTCATTTACATTGAGCCGGGCGTCCCGCACGAGGTTTTCAACATCGGGGACGTGCCAGTGGTCGCCTTCGTCGCCCGTTCCGCCGCCGACGAGTGGGACAAGATCATTCCCTATGATCGGAACAGCCAGAAGTAATCTATTTCACTAAGGAGCAAAAAAAGTATGCGCAGGTTTACCCGTATCCTCACCGGTCTATTGTTGATTCTGCCTGTTCTTAACGTGTTCAATGCCCAGGCGCAGGACAAAGTGCCCACCGTCCCGGTCAAAATCGGCGTGATGGGGCCGTTCACAGGGCCAGCCGCATCCATCGGCCAGGAACAGTTGAACTGGGCCAAACTCGCCGTCGAGGACTTCAACAAGGCGTCGGGCTGGAAGGCCGAGCTGGTCGAAGGCGACACGGAGCTTGACCCGTCCAAAGCGGTGACGGTGGCAACGTCGCTCATTGCCGATAAAGACATTTACGGCGTAGTCGGGCCGGCGGGCAGCCAGGAAGTGGAAGCCACCGCGCCCAAGTTCAAGGAAGCGCGTCTGGTTCACGTTTCGCCCTCCGCCACGCGCACCACGCTGACCACCAGCGGCTTTGACACGTTCTTCCGCGTCGTGCCCACCGACGCCGCGCAGGGACCGACGGACGCTAACTTCCTCGCCAAGCAGTTGAAGGCAACCAAGCTGTTCATCATCGACGACCAGACCTCGTACTCCACCGGGCTGGCCGATTCGGCGGAGAAAGCCTTCAAAGATGCGGGCGGCTCCATTGTGGGCCATGAGTCCGTGACGCAGAAAGACGTGGACTTCTCGGCGCTGGTCACGAAGATTAAGGGCAGCGGCGCGGACGCCATTTTCTTCCCCGGCCAGATTGCTTCTCAGGGCGCACTGCTCGGCAAGCAGTTGCAGGAGCAGGGTGTCAAGATCATTCTGTTCGGCGCGGATGGTTTCTTCTCGACGGATGACTTCATCAAGGGCGCAGCGGGCGCTACCGAGGGCGCATATGTGTCGTCCTTCGCCCCGGACATCACCGGGATCGAGTCCTCCGCCGACGTGGTGAAGCGCTACACCGAAAAGAACGGTTCCTTCGGCACGTTCGGCCCACCCACCTACGCGGCCACGACGGTGGTGCTGGAAGCGATGAAACGCGCTTTTGAGGGGGGCAAGCTGACCCGCGAAGCCGTGCGCGACGAGGTTGCCAAGACCAACCAGAAGCTGAGTATCCTGGGCGGCCCGCTGGCCTTCGACAAGAACGGCGACGTGCAGGGCGCGCAATTCTACATCTTCCAGGTCAAGGGAGACAAGTTCGTGCTGGTTCCCAACCCTGCGTCGGGCGAGATGGCGGCCACGATGGCAGCCACAGCAGCGAAGTAGTGCCTATCGGTTCCTTAGACTGAGTTGGTTAACCTCATCCCCCGGCCCCCTCTCCAACTGGAGAGGGGGAATTGGTTAGTGAGGGGTTGGGGGCGAGATCAACAATCAAGACTTACATTCCTTTTCGTGATCACTCCCCCGGATTCATCCGGGGGCTTCTCAGGCTACGCTCGCCCCAACGGGCCACGTTAGCGCCTGACCGCCCGATCCGGGCGGACTGAACGCCAGTTTCAGGATATTCCGGGCGGCATTCAAGTCCCGGTCAAGTTCAAGCAGACAGTTAGGACAGACATGCACA